>ERZ650307.803-NODE-803-length-17813-cov-4.912997_pt1 | contig 17813 bp, 16 predicted proteins | sample MGYA00376243_ERZ650307 | MGnify/ENA primary metagenome ERZ650307 (study PRJEB26733, sample SAMN07839242) | wastewater metagenome | biome: urban; feature: artificial channel; material: waste water | place: USA: North Carolina | collected 2016-03-31 ... | reverse complement strand
TTCTGTAAGGTCTCAATTTCTTGATCGGCTAAAGAAAGGACTTTAGCAATTTTTCGCTGTTCTTGTATCTTAGGTAATTTAAGAGCAAAGCTGCTAATAGCATCAAATCCAACAGAATCACGTACAGAACCCTGTGTACTGTTGTTTATCCTTTGTTGTGCTTCATTAGATTGCATCCAGTAAAGGAAAAAATCACTATCCAACTCCACAGAATCAATGCTAAAAACAATATACATTGGACTTAACAACCCCTCTGAAAATTGATCAAGCCTTGCAAAAGAACCTACATTAATACGTGATGGGTTATAGCCATATTGACCTTTTCGCACTACCTTATAATGAGAAACTTCATCACTAGCTATACGCTTAGAAAATTGATTTTCAGGTAAAACAAAGCCACTATGATTTGTAACACTTAATACCCTAGATATTGAATTATCTTTATTGCGTTCTTTACCCTCTTTCAACAATGAGCCTAGTCGTTGCTTCTGCCACTCCCCCTCAAACCTGACCCCATTCTCATCCAACAAGCGTTTTTTGCCGGTGAGCAATTGTTGCATCAAGGCTTTTTTCTGTTGTTGGCTGTTGGCAAGCAGTTGTTCCGTCACCGCAATCCCCTTGTCCCAAGTAGACAGGATTTGGGCGATTTTTTGTTGTTCGGGAAAAGGAGGAACCGCTATTTTTAATTTTTTAAAATATGGCAATCCAATGGTTTTGATTGTAGAACCAACTGCTTGCCGTTCAAATTCGGGCTTATTAAGCTGTAACCAATTATATAAAAACCAGCTATGTAGTTTTTCATGGTTATCACATTTCCAAGCCATGAAATGTTGACTCACCGCCATGGTTTCAGACATAACTGCACTTTTACCAATACCAGCATCACGAGACAATATAACCGTTTCAGCAGGTAATAATACTGCTGAACTGTTTTTTATCCCCTCGTCTGATATTTGTTTAGTAGTCTCAAAAATATAACCTTGGTCTAATCTATTACTATCAGCTAAGGAAATCCATTTAATACCACCATTCCAATACTCAGGATGAGATTGGCTTGGAGTGTGTCCACTACAACGGATAGCAAATTTATCTAAAAAGTCATATTTCCAATTTTCAGGTATAGAAGATTTATCTAAATTACGAGCCATAACCCAACTCCTCCAAATACTGCGTCATTTGGCTTTCCAATACCGCCAATTCGCTTTGTAATTGCACCCGCTCATTACGCACAGCCATCAAATCAATCTCGGCTTCTTCTTCAAACGTGTCCACATAGCGGGGAATGTTGAGGTTGTAATCGTTGTCTTGAATGTCTTTTAAGCTTGCCACAAACGCGTATTTGACGACGTTTGCACGTTCTTGGTAGGTGGCGACGATTTTGGCGATGTTGTCGGTGCTCAAGCTGTTTTGGTTTTTGCCTGATTGGTATTCACGGCTGGCATCGATGAACAAGACGCTGTCGTCTGATTTGTGTTTTTTGAAGATTAAAATCGCCGCAGGAATGCCAGTGCCGTAAAACAATTTTTCAGGCAAACCAATGACCGCATCCAATAAATTCTCGTCGATTAATTGTTGGCGAATCTTGCCTTCAGACGAACCACGGAACAATACGCCATGCGGCACCACCACGCCCATGCGGCCTGTAACAGGTTTTAAGGTTTCAATCATGTGCGAAATGAACGCATAATCGCCTTTGGTTTTTGGTGGCACACCACGGTGAAAACGGTGGAACGGGTCGTTTTCGGCTTGGTCGTGACCCCATTTATCCAGTGAAAATGGCGGATTGGCAGTCACAATGTCAAACAACATCAAATCACCGTTTTGATTGAGCAATTTCGGGTTGCGAATGGTGTCGCCCCATTCGATTTTGTGGTTGTCCTCACCATGCAAAAACATGTTCATTTTCGCCAATGACCACGTCGAGCCTATCGCTTCTTGACCATACAACGCATAATGCTTGCTGCCGTGGTTTTTCACCACTTTGCGCCCACACTTCATCAATAAAGAACCCGAACCACAGGCAGGATCACAAATGCTGTCGCCCGCTTGTGGGTCGAGCAATTCGGAAATCAAGTCCGATACTTCTGGCGGCGTGTAAAATTCACCCGCTTTTTGGCCACCGCTGGCGGCAAAGTTTTTAATCAAAAATTCGTAACCATTGCCAATCACATCGAGTGAACCCACACGGCTAGGACGCAAATCCAAATCCGCCACCGCAAACACTTCTAACAAGTCTTTGAGGATGGTGTTTTTCTGTTTTTCTTCGCCCAATTTGTCGGTATTGAACGAGATGTCTTGGAACACGCTTTTGCCTGCGTCTTTGAGCTTGGTGCCGTTGGCTTCTTCTAAGGCATGCAAAGCCATGTCGATGCGTTCGCCATTGCCTGGCTCGTAACGGCGGTTGTACAAGGCATAAAAATTCGATTGCTCGGGCAACACAAAGCGCTCAGTTTTCATCATCTCAGCAATCAGTTCAGGCTCGTCACCATATTCTTTTTTATAGCCATCGTAATGGTCTTGCCACACATCAGAGATGTATTTCAAAAACAGCATGGTGAGAATGAAGTCTTTGTAAGTATCGGCACTGATGGTGCCACGGAACACATCACATGCAGTCCACAGCGCTTTATTGATGGTGTCTTGGTTAATTTGATTGGTCATTTGGTTTTATTCCTTAAGCAATTGCTGAAAGACGCCTTGCATCATTTGTTCACGGTTTTGAAGCAGTTTTTGGGTCAAGACTTGTTCTTGTTCCCACAATCGGTTTAAAGCCACGATTTGGCGTTGGGTATCTAAGCTGGGCACAGCAATCAGAAAATCATTCATGCTGGCGACACTGAGCATCAAAATTTTTGTGCCCTGCCCGCCTTGGCGCAGCCTTTGTTGCACTGTGGTTTGATTCAAATACCAACACAGGTATTCGGTCAAAATCGTTGGTTTGGGTGTCAGTATGAGAAATTGACTGCTGGCAATAATCGGCAAAGCAGATTCGCTGCATTCCTCCACTGTGAGATAATGCGCTTTTAAATACTCACCGCGGCATGGCAACAATACACAGTCGTCCACAATCTTGGCTTGGTCTTTGCCTTGCCAATCCATTTTTGGTAAGATTTCAGGCCGCAATTGCATGCTTAAATCCCATTGTCCTGCTTCACGCACGTCTTTAATCTGTACCAAATGTGCGTTTCCTTGAGGATCTTCCGCCACTCTCTCCCTAAACGTGAAACCTTGGCGGATTTCTGCTACTGAGCTGAGTTTCACTATTTTGTTAGAATCGGACATGCTGATTTCACCAACTTTCTATTGCACATAGATGTTTGCCTAATCACATTCAAAATTCATCTTTCAGTGCATTTAATTTACACAGTAAACTATCTACTGCAAAAAATAGTATAGAACTTTTCACCGGGCGTCAATAAAAATGCAGTAGATTTTCTACAGAACTTTAAAATCGTGATTTTCCTCAATTGAAATTGTCCGCCCAAGTAACATCTGGATGGTTGTATTTAAAATAATCAAGAAAACTCATTTGCATTAGGGTCTGTTGAACATTCATAATTTTAGCCAAATCAATCCACAAGCAAGTGCCACAGTGCTAATGTAACTATTCAACAGCTTGTCGTAGCGGCTGGATAATGCGCGGAAATGTTTTAAATTAGCAAATGTGTTTTCAACCACATGCCTTGCCTGATAAATCAGCCAGTCCATATGAGAGTTGTTGGATTTGGCATTTTTCTTCCGTGGAATATTGGCACGTACTCCCTGTGAATAAGCCAAACTCCTAAACTCTTCAGAATCATAGCCTTTATCCGCATTTAAAAACTCAGTATCTTGCAAGTCTAAAAGCTGCAACAACATAGGCGCTATTTTAATATCATGGGTAACGCCATCGCCCACAATAAATTCAATGGGATTACCATGTGCATCCACTGCCAAATGAATTTTAGAACTATTGCCACCAACACTTTTGGCAATATATTGATAGTCGTCACCTGCTGAGCCTGCACTACTCTGATGTGCTCGAACATGAGTGGCATCGATTGAGACCCACTCCATATCAGCATCCTTAATCAACCTTTTGAATAATCTATAAAACAACCCCGATGCCGACCAGCGTCGAAATGCCTTAAATACAGTGTTGGCCTTACCATAACAACTGGGTAAATATCGCCATTGGCAGCCTGTTTTCAGGCGATAAATGATTCCTAAAAAGGTTTCTTTTAAACTGGGTTTGTCATAGACATTTAAATCTAGGAGAATGGACTTTAGCTTCAGCCATTGCTCCTCTGTGATGATGGTTGCAAGCATGGATAGAGGGTGTTTAAAAGATTGTTTGGCGATAAGATTTTAACGCTCTCTATCCTATTCATTCAAATGTTCAACAGACCCTAATATTAACTTAATGCAAATGGTATACTTTATAAGGTATTACATTACCCAAACAACACTTATTCACCCTATTTATTAAGGTTGTGTGCCGAAATGTTCAATCCCCGTTCACTTGTTTATGCTCTGTATACCCATTGGAGTACTGTGGAAATATTGGTACGAATGTCTCGTGAATATGCTGCGTTTACCAGTGATCAGGTCTTGAAAGTCATCGCTAAAGCCAATCCTCAATTAACTTATGAAGAACAGGCCAATGTATTAAGATCATTGGTCAACGCAGATATACTCCATACCTTGTCACGCAGCAGTGATTTTCAACTGAATGTCTATGTCTTAGAATTTGCACGCAGTCTAACAAGAGAGCACGAATTGAGTTTGGCCGCTGTTCTACAAGCCCGTGTCACTGGTATCCGTGAAGCCACACAAATGTTGAATGCAGCGATGACAAATTCTGATATCGACCGCATGCGTGAATCTTCCAATAAACTGGCAGAGCTGTTCCGCCAAATCAGTTTACAGCTGAATCAAGACAAACATGCCATTTTGGAATTGGCAGAAAAAGCCAAAAGCTCTGACAGCAATATTCCCATTGCCCAACGGTATCACAGTGTGTTGGAAGCCTATGACCAATATGTGGAACCCATGAATCAAATGATGGACACGGGCCCTCAAGGCACTTTTTACCATTATTTAGAAGACGCAGAGCGGTCGCTGGATTTGGCATTAGAGCAATTGTCGGTACAAGGCGCCCTGTATTCCCATCGTCTGCAATTGCGCCAGGTTAGCCATCAAGCGAAAGAATTGCGTCGTTTCGGTCGCATTGTCGCGCTGCAATGTGCTGATACACTGCTGCCTTTACGGGAAGAAATGCGCCAGCACAATACCTTAACCAGTGCCATAAGCTTATTAATGAGCAAAGTGCGTAAGCGTGGGCTTAGACTCACCTTGTCATCGCATCGAGACGTGGCCAAATTGCCAGTTTGGCGCAATGAAAGAGGCTTTAAGCTGCAGTTGGGTGATGAAATTCGAGCAGTAATGGCAGATGCCCAAGACTACCAACCTCAACCCGTTAATTTTCCTCAAGAAGAACCGATTGAGATTAACCAATTGCTTGAATCGGTGGATGAGATGGGTATCCGTGAGCATTTAATACGCAGTTTACCTGTCATGGACTTGTTAGATTGGTTGCATACTCATTATTCACACCTTAAGGATGCTACGTTACTGCGTATTTTTCATGATTTACAACATGAATCAGATTGGATGATAGAACCCGATTCACACATAGCCAGAACCCAACTGACAGACATAGCCATTGTGCATTATCCTCATCATGTGAGCAAACTGCCATGACTACTCACCTCCCTATCCATACTGCCCTCGCTCAGATGCCCTCATTGGCAGAATTGTTTCGACTGTTTCTGTCTGGCCATCATTTAAATCGCTCTGCTGAGCCTGGTCTTTGGGCAGAATTGGAACAAAATGGCAGTACATACATTTCTCTATTTGCCGCATTGGGATTTGATCTTCGCCTTGATGCACGTGGGTTTGCATGGTTCCACAACCAAGACTCCAGCAGTAATATCGGCAAAGTCAGCCGCCAATTGGCGTTACTTTTTATGGTGATTTTTGAGACGCATGCCAATGCAGGTAAAGCATTGCAACGGTTTACCGATTGGATTATTGACAAAGAATTTTTGGTTGAAATGTACAAACAGCACCAGGAAATGTTAGATGCGGAAGGCCTAAACCCTGACAATATTGTTGACTTAATGAACCGTGCCAGCACTCTTGGTTTTGCTAAATTAGAGGCTATTGGGTGGCAGTTGTTGCCGGCTGTTTGCCGATACCTTGACCATTTTGAAGCACTGGCCAACTCATTTAACAACAATAAAGACGACGATTTGGAGGTTGATTCAGACAATCCTGACACCATTAATGAACCTGATGATGAGGAGGCTTATTGATGCAATATGGATTTCAACGTTTGGTTTTGTTGGGAAGTGCCGGTTATTCACGCGCAGAGCTACCTTTGGATGGTGCTGTGTCTCTGGTTGCGCCCAATAATACCGGTAAAACCAGTCTCATTAATGCCTTACAATTCTTACTGATCATTGACCGCCGCCGCATGGATTTTGGGGCACATGATGTGGACAAAAGCCGCCGCTTTTACTTTCCGAATAACAGTGCTTATGTCTTGTTAGAAGTATCATTGCCAGAAACAGGGACGGTTGTCTTAGGTTGTGTGGGTAAAGGCGTCAGTTTTGATTATGAGTATTTTGCCTATGCTGGACCATTAAAAATAGACGAATTTTGTTTGCCCAATGGTCAATTGGTCGCACACCCTCAGTTGGCCAGCCATCTAGCCACCCATGGTCGCCGTGTATTCAGTTATAACAACAGTGAATTTGCCGACATGGTGTATGGCGGTAAAAACCGCAAACTCAATGGCCAACAGGATTTTTGCGTTTTTCGTTTAGAAAATGCCAAAGATGCCAGCATTTTTCAGCGAGTACTCACACGTACTTTACGCTTAGACAAATTACGCTCCAGCGAAGTCAAAGATTACCTACTGCAAATATTTCACCGAGACCTTCCCGATGCCAGTATCGATTTTAAAGCAGAATGGGATAAGGCTTTTGCCGATTTGAATGCTGAACGCAGTCAATATTTCGCAGCCTCCAATCTGTTATCGACACTGGAAATCTTAGAAACAAAACAAGAGGAACGTAAAACCCTGCGTGGAAAGCTCATTTGTTGGCGACCTTTAATTGAAGAAGCCCTCAGTCAATGGCAAGAGTATTTTGATTCACAAAAAACAAAATTACAGGACGAGACAGCTCAATGCAGGTTAGCCATACAAAAGCTACGCGAAGATGATCTTGAATCGGTACGCTCCCAGACCAAGTTAGAACAAGAGCAAAATCAACTGCTGCAACAAAATGCTCAACTGGCTGATTTGCAGCAACGCTTTATGTTAATCAGTGATCTCAGCATTCTGGAATCTAACCAGCGTGAAAGACAAAAAACATGCGATGACTTAATCTATAAGATTGAGCAAGCCAAACACAGCAATCCTGTGAGCATCAAACGTGACCTGAAACGATTGGAACAAGAGTTAGCTCAAATCCATCATGAGCTTGAAACCAATGGAAATAATTTGCACCAACATTTATCCAATCATTTGTCCGCACCACAGCTACAAGCTTTGAATAAAACCCTATCCAAATCAGTTTTGACCTTGGGACCAGATGGTTTTAGCATAGATGAACAAACATTGGCTGCCGCATTGGACAATACCAATGCTGACCACCTCTCCCTCCCTGGCTTGCATATTAATCTTGGTAATCTGCGGGAACAGCACCAACAAAAAACGCCCATTGAACTACAACAACTCCTACAAGAACACACATCTCAACAACAGTTACTGTCTAAACAACTGAACTCAGCAGAGGAGTTGGAACAAGTCAAAATCCAACGCCGTGGACTGGAACAAGAATTGGCACAATTAACAGCAGACATTCATGATTACCAGCACATGGAACGTTTACAGGCTGAAGAAAACAAACGGGAAGCTCTACTACTGCAGTTACGACAAAACATCCATCATTTAAATGAACAATTGTTAAAATCAGGTGAACGGGATCAAGCATTAAACCAATCACTACAACAGTCTCAACAGCAATTAAGCCTTCTGGAAACGCAACACCGGCTAATTGACCAACGCCGGAATCAACGCATAGATCATGAAACTGCTTTTAGCTGGCTACCCAATCAAGCACATCATCCGTGGTTGATACAACCCGATTTTGAATTGGATCAACTGGCAGAGAAATTACAAACCTACCTAACAGATTGCCGACAGTTAGTCGATTTAGATGACAAAATCAGCCAACTACTCAGTGCGATTCACACCGGTGGTCTCACCAAATACCAATTTGAAGACAATACTGAAACTGAAATTGACCGATTGATTGCCTTCGCTCATCATTTGCCCCAAGAAGCCGAGGCCCTAGAGAAAAAAGTACGATCAGCTGTGGTCAATGTAGCGGCTTGTTTACGCGAGTTACGCGATGGTCTGTTTGCCTTTAAACGGCGTATGCGTGAATTTAATCGAAAAATCAGTGGCAGACAGTTGTCTGACTTGGCAGTGTTTAAAATTGAACCCGAAGATTCAACTGCCTTGGTCGAAGCCATAGAACTGCTCATTAGCACTTCTACCACAGTCGACAGCGGCGAGGTTTTTGATTTATTCAACCAGCAAAGCATACTCGATGATGCAAAGTTAAACCAAGCCAAAACACTGTTAATTGAAGAAGGTAACGCCCGCAATGGCCTACATGTTACCGACTTATTCCATTTGCGCTTTTGGGTCGGAAAAACAGACCAAGAGGCTGAAGCTTTCGACGATTTGGACAGTGCAGCTTCTAATGGTACCGTGCTGATGGCAAAACTGGTGACCGGACTGGCCATGTTACACTTGATGCAAGACCAACAACGTCCTATTCAAGGGATTTGTTATCTGGATGAAGCCTTGGCTTTAGATGCGAGAAATCAGCGCAACTTAATCGATACCGCCGCTGATTTTGGGTTTTCTTTGATTTTTGCATCACCAGCACCACTGACCACAGTGCGCTATTGTGTCCCTATTCACCATCGTCATGGTAAAAATCAAATCAGTCGCTTCAGCTGGCAAATTATTGAACCAATGGAAGTGTAGGTATGGATGAGCATTTAAGAAAAGCACTGATAAAATTAAGCCAGAGCACCCAATTAACAGCCAGCCAATTCACCCCCACACAACGAGTGGCTTTGGACCGATTTGCACGACAAACAGGCGCCATTCGTTGCCAAATACAAGGCAGAGGTGATCTGTATTACATCAGTGACCAAGGTTTATTTGACACTCATTTTATTGCTCTGTCTCCACAAACCAGCCACTTGCTTGCAGAAGACTTACCATCACGTGCAAAGAACATTGCCCATGCACGTAACAGTAAAGCTGGTATGCACCAACATGAATTCTTTTACTTAACCTTAAAAGCGGTTGGAAATGATGTCTGTTGGATGAATCATTTTCAAAATAAAAAACTGCCACTAAGCCAACTGACACAAGATTTTGGCGCCGCCAGCCTTGCCATCTCGCCAGAAGATGCTTGGCATACCGAACAGCCTTTGTGGCTGGTGGAGAATCAAGCCTTATTTGATCAAACCAATTGGTTGGAGCCCAATACGAATGCTTCAATACTTTACTATGGTGGTCAACTGAATGGTCGCATACTGCATTGGTTAAGCACCCAACCTAGGGCTGTTAAAATCATGGTTTTTCCAGATTATGATGGTATTGGTTTAGCAAACTTTGCGCGACTGTATGCTGTACTAGGTGAACAATGCGAATGTTGGTTAATGCCAGATTGGGAAAAAAAATTGCTTCAATATGGAAATCATGCAATCTGGAAAAAAACTCGTCGATTTCTCAATGAAGATCAATTATTGCTACCAGAATATTTAACGCCCTTAATCCTCAAAATGCGTCAAACTGGACTTGCGCTTGAGCAAGAGGCGGTTTGGTTACCCGCTTAAATTCATGGACTAAGCCATATAGGATATAAATTTCCCGTCCTGTTCAAGACAAATCTTCGCACAACCAAACAACTAATATATTGTAACTATCTTATAAAACTACTAATATGTTGTTTTATTCTCTGTGATTTCATTATGAAAACCATTAATGATGTGGCTGCGATTTTGTCCAATCGCCGCAAAGAATTGAATTTGGAACAATCTGACATGTACATGCGCATCGGTATGAAACAACAGCAGTACCAGAGAGTTGAGGCTGGAAATGATGTACGTCTGTCTACTTTTCTACGCATACTTGAAGGGCTTGATTTAGAGATGGAGTTACACCCTATAGGCAAGGAACGAGCCGCCACCCCACGTACAGAAACAGCTGAAGACAGCGATGACAATATCGATTTTTGGCTGAAATCAGGTAACGCTAAATGAAACATTTAGAAAAAGTTGAGGCTTTGCGTATCTCTTTACATGACTGGGATGTGGGTGTACTAACCCACTATGCCGGTGGTAAAAACATCCTAATATTTCACCCTGAATTTGTGGCTATGCCTGAACGCGAAAGACCTATTGTGACACTGCGTCAAAAATTTGATACGCAGTATTTGCAGCGCTCACAAATCAAAACCGAGAAAATACCACCCCTATTATCTAATTTACTGCCAGAAGGCATGTTACGAGAATGGTTAGCCACCCAACTTAAATGCCATATTAACCATGAATTTGCCCTATTGGCTTATCTAGGCTTGAATTTACCTGGGGCATTACAAGCCAGCCCTATTGGCGCTGGGCATGTACCCAGTTGGGCATTATCTGAGAGATTGTCTACAGAACCTTGGTCAATTGACGTGCAATATGCAGGTTACCAGTTTTCGTTGGCAGGTGTACAAATGAAGTTCTCGTCCACAGAAGTGGACGGTAGATACATGGTCAATCAAGAAATATCCTCTGAAGTATGGATCATCAAAACACCTTCAACCCTCCACAAAGGGGTGACCGTTAACGAATACAGCTGTATGCGCCTGGCCGAAGTTGCTGGTATTGATGTTCCGGAGATACGTTTGGTACCTTTACATCAAGTTGATGGCTTACCCAATATACAACTCCCTGATGAGCCGTGGGCATATGCCATAAAACGTTTTGATAGAAGTCCTCAAGGTAGGGTACATACTGAAGATTTTGCACAAATCATGGGCTTGTACCCAATAGACAAGTATCAAAAAGTCAATTACGAACAATTGGCACAGGTACTGTACCAAGCCACCAAATTATCAGAAGCACAACAGCTGGCACGACGCTTATTAGTGAATATCTTATTGGGAAATGGAGATGCCCATCTGAAAAACTGGAGTATTATTTACCCAGATGGAATTAATCCAAGTTTGGCTCCCTTATACGATGTGGTCTTCACAGCACCCTACATCAAAAACGATGGTTTGGCTCTTAATTTAGACGGTCACAAAAACTGGTACGCATTGAGCTGGCAAAATTTTCAGAATTGGTCTAAAAAAGCAGGCCTACCGTGGATCGCCATTAAGCCACATTTAGAAAGCACTTTAGCTTTGGCACAAGCGTATTGGCCCCAACTGTTGGAAACCTTACCAATGCTAGACACACACAAACAAGCTTTACGGCAGCATTGGCAAACTTTACACAGTGATTTTAGAATACATTCTTAATGGGTTTTCTAAAGTTTTATTGAAAGAAAAGTATAAAATAAATAGGATATTATAATATATAAAGAATTTTCTGAATTTAATACCTCTTCATTAAAATCCAGAATTCATTCTGTACTGATTGTATTGTGTAAACTGTTCTGGAATTAAACCGATGCAAGCATTCCAAAATGCATATTTTCGTTGGTGTTTTTCATGTAAGGCTGTAATGTACTCCAGTGTTGAAGGAATCAATTGCTGATGTTCTGCTGACAAATGCTCCATATAATCCAACGACTTTTTCAAATCGGATACTGCGTATTTATAATTGGCGCTTCTAGCTTGTATCAAATTGTCTTCAACCAATTTTCGACGCAAGAGCACCGCTGAAAGCGGAAAGCCTTGTTGTGCCAAAGCTGTTGACCATTTACGTATGGTAGCTACTTGCAGAAACTCAAAAATGCTTTCATCCCACTCCTCATCTCCTTCAATGATTTTTTCAATCAAGAATAATTCAAAAACTGACCAATTTTCCATCTCAGCAACAAAACGTAAATAGGAAATGGCACCACTTTGATTGGCTCTTTGATAGAAATATTCGGTATTTACAGCATTATGATCAGAATTATATTTAATAAATTTTCGGCAATAGTCGCTATTCAAATTTCTACTAAAATACTCTTTACACAACTCCAAAGCCTCATCCCTATCACCATTTTCATATAAAGCATCAATCAAAAGATTTTCTACTTTGAATTGAATTTCATAAGGTAACGCTGCTGATTTGAGTTCTTTCAAAACCAAAACTGCTTCCTCTGTTTTAAATTCATCCAATAGCAGCTGTGCATATTTAAAACAGGCGAATTGATCATTCAAAAATCGGTTGGTTTCATAAGCTTGAGCAAGATATTCGTGATCTTTTAAAACAAAGCTGATTTCCAATACTTGTTGTTCATCTTGGTCTTTTAAGGCATCACGGATTTTTTGGATGGCTTCCCGAGGTATAAACGCTTTATTCTGCTGTAATAAATCAGAATTAAAGTAATCACAATTGGATTTAATCCCAAGGTAATGACCAACAAAATCCATTTGATTGTCTTTTTTATAGGCTGCTCCCAAAGCCTTAATCCACACATTCAACAGTCCATACAAGTAGTCCTGCCAACTGCCAGAAGAGGTATCATATTTCTCAAATAAATCATCAATCTCACCAATCATTTTTTCGGTAATTTTCAACGTTTCCGATGGTAAATCCAAAGACAATTTATCTAAAGGTGTGACAATCTTATTTTCTAGGTCTAAAAAAAATGTGTGTGATTTCCAGTATTCATAATTTCCTTTCTTGCGAAACTGCCTCTTGTACTCATTTTCAGCACTTTTAAGCTTTTCTTCTGATGACATCAAGTAATTCACAGCCAAATATTGGTTTATTTCACCGTAATTTTCAGCCAAATCATGGACAAGTACCAATAATTCATCTGCAGTGAATTGACTGAGTTGTTCAATTTGTTTTTTGGTTAATTTTTTGCTCATATGGTACCTAAATGAGTGTTTATGCAATCAAACACAACTATTGAAGAATGTTCAGTTTGCTGCCAACTGGGTCCGATTTGGTTTTATAAATTTGCTTCACCCTTTTTACTTGTGGCAATGAACAATCTACTCTTTTGGCAATTTCAGCTTCAGTATAGTTTCCGGTTGCCCATAGATCTAAAATCAGCTGATGTTTATTCAAATCAGGCTTGCGCCCTTTATACTTTTTATTCTTTTTAGCCAGAGCAATGCCCGCAAGTTGCCGCTCACGTCGCAACTCATAATCATCTCGGGCAATTTGTAATGCCATTTTCAACAGCATTTCTTGGACAGAAGACATAATAATTTTACTTAGCTCGGTCTGATTTTCAGTCATTACTTCCCTCAGGTCGACAACATTGGGAATAGACAGAAAAGCCCCCTTCTCTCTTATTTCATTTACTAAGTCCATTGCATCTTGTAATGGCAGCCTACTGATGCGATCAATATTTTCAGCAATGATTTTGATCACGAATTCAAAGTAATTTACTTCAAAACGCCGCGTTTTTTCCCTTCTAATCAAGACGGGATCGATGCTTTGCTTAAAGCAATTTCTGATTATATTACAGGTAAAATTGTTTATATGGACATTATCAGTACCAGTAATAATTCATATCCTCGCGATCGTTTAGTTCCTGTAAGTGAACTTCCGGAAGCTGATCTGGATAAACTTGCCCGCCTTTGTATAAACAAGAATCTGCTTAGTGAAAGCGAACTCCGCTTTGAACTGCAAGCCGGCTCCTCTATTTGTATCAATTTTTGGGATCAAAACAAAAATTTCTGTTATAAGATGCAAAACGGAAAATTAATTAAAGAATAATTTTCAAATAAAAAACTACCAATCATTTGATTGGTAGTTTTTTATTTGCTTAATCTTTGGCGATCTGACAGGATATTATAGTAAGTTTCTTTTTCCATAATCTCCCTGCGAATGCTTTGCTTAGCACTTTCCTCAGAACACTCAGCCAAACGTTGGCGCAGAAACGCGAGATCTTGTTTCAGATGCAGCATTTTATTTCCCGAAATATCCATAATTGGATCCGACACTTCTGATCACCTTCCTTTATCAACAGAATACTATAGAAAAGTTCTTTTAGCAAGTAAAAAACCCACTGTTTTACACAGTGGGTTTTAATTTAATTGTCGTATGCGATCAACGTCCTAATTTATTGTATGCACCCAAGCGGGCAATAGCCCTTCTCAGAGAGTACTGAGCTCGGTTAACATCCAGGTTTTCGGTCTTATTTTTCAAACGCTCTTCAGCACGTTCTTTAGCCGCTTCTGCTCTGGCTTTGTCAATATCGTCAGCCATTTCAGCAATAGTCGCCAGAATAGTGCATTTATTAGCGTTCATTTCCATAAAACCACCACAAATCGCAACATAACCTTCTGTGCCATCGGCCAGACGATATTTCATCGGCGCGATGTCCAAGCTGGCAATAACAGGAATGTGGTTAGCCTCGATGCCAATACCGCCATCATTAGTGCGGAGGCCCAGGTATACAATTTCATCGGAGCTGAAAAGCAATTTATCCGGAGTGACAATTTCTAATTGCATACAATTAGCCATTATTCAGCCTTCATAGTCTCAGCTTTAGCAACGGCATCATCAATGGTACCAACCATATAGAAAGCACCTTCCGGCAAATCATCATGTTTGCCTTCCAGGATTTCTTTGAAGCCGCGGATTGTTTCTTTCAGCGGAACATATTGACCGGGAGTACCGGTAAATTGTTCAGCAACAAAGAATGCTTGGCTGAGGAATTTTTGGATTTTACGAGCACGGGCAACAGTCAGCTTGTCGTCCTCGCTCAATTCTTCCATACCAAGAATTGCGATAATATCCTGCAATTCTTTGTAACGTTGCAAAATAGCTTGTACGCCACGAGCTACATTATAGTGCTCTTCACCGATAACCAGCGGATCAAGGATACGGCTGGTGGAGTCAAGCGGGTCAACTGCCGGATAAATACCAAGCTCTGCGATTTGACGAGACAATACGGTGGTTGCATCCAAGTGAGCGAAGGTGCCTGCCGGAGCCGGGTCAGTCAAGTCATCCGCAGGTACATATACAGCCTGTACGGATGTGATGGATCCCTTCTTGGTAGAAGTGATACGCTCCTGTAAAGCACCCATTTCTGTTGCCAGTGTTGGCTGGTAACCTACTGCGGAAGGCATACGGCCAAGCAGTGCGGATACCTCGGAACCTGCCTGTACAAAACGGAAAATGTTATCAATAAACAGAAGCACGTTCTGATGTTCTTCATCACGGAAATATTCTGCCATGGTCAGACCCGTCTCTGCTACACGCATACGGGATCCCGGTGGCTCGTTCATCTGTCCGAATACCAGAGCGGTTTTCTCCAGTACACCGGATGCTTTCATCTCACTCCACAGGTCATTACCTTCACGGGAACGTTCTCCTACACCGGTGAAGATGGAATATCCACCGTGTTCTGTTGCGATGTTACGGATCAGTTCCTGGATCAGTACGGTTTTACCTACACCGGCACCACCGAACAGACCGATCTTACCACCTTTCGCATAAGGTGTCAGAAGGTCAATGACCTTAATCCCTGTCTCTAATACTTCGACAGCCGGGCTCTGTTCTTCAAAGCTTGGTGCTTTTCTGTGGATAACCCATTCTTCGCTGTCTTTAATTGGTTCTCCGTTATCGATCGTCTCTCCAAGTACATTGAACAGACGTCCCAGAGTCTTCTCACCTACCGGCACTTTGATACCAGCTCCGGTAGCGGTAACTTCCATTCCCTTCTGCAGACCTTCACTGGAAGCCAGCATGATACAACGTGCGATGTTGTTACCTACGTGCTGGGCTACTTCCATGACGCAACGTTTTCCGCCATTGTCTACTTCCAGGGCATCTTTGATAAATGGAAGTTCTTCTCTACTATTAAATTCTACGTCTACGACAGGTCCCATGACCTGTACGATTCTTCCTTTTGTCATATTACTGCTGCCCACTTTCTTTTTTGTTATTTCGTGGTTATTATTTGTTCTGTATACAGTTCCGCCATTTGCGAACTTTGTATCTTACTTCCGTTTCTGCGCATTGGCTCCGCCGATGATCTCTGTCAATTCCTGTGTGATGTCTGCCTGACGGACACGGTTATAAGTAATATTTAATTCGTTCAGCATATCTGTTGCACTGTCTGTTGCATTCTGCATTGCCTGCATTCTGGCATTATGCTCACTGCAGTAGGCCTCTACCAGGCATCCATATACGATACCGTTGATGTAGTTCGGAACAATGTTCGCCATCACACTGTGCGTGGATGGCCAGAACACCATATCTTCCTGATACAGTCCGGTTCCGACAAGAGCCGGCATATCTTCCGGAAGGAAGGTCGTCTTCTTCATAGGAAGGAGCTTCTGTTCCTCAGTCTCCGCTGTCATAGCATTGATCATACGTGTGTATATGATGTGGATCTCGTCCAAATCTCCATTTCTGAACTGTTCTACCATCTCCGAAGAAATGACTCTCGATCTGTGTAATGTCGGATTCTGGACGGTATAACGGAACTGAGTATCCATCTCAATTCCTTCCCTCTTGGCAAAGTACTGTCTTCCGGCTTCTCCAAGTACGAATAATTTATGCTTTCCCGGTTTCTTTAACAGTTCTTCAGTTGCCTTGATCACGTTATGATTATATGCCCCGGCAAGTCCTTTATCAGCAGTTACAACGATATAGCCAATCTTTCTTTCCTCAGCCGGGATACTCTCACGGCCATCAAAGAACTGGCTGTGCATATCCGGCACATGCCGCAAAATTCTGGCGATCTCTGCCTGCATGGCATAGAAGAAAGGTTCTGTGTCAGCAAGCTTTTTCTTGGCCTGTTTCATCTTCGAAGAAGAGATCAGATACATGGCATTTGTTATCTTTCTCGTCTCTTCGATGCTGGCCATTCTTTCCTTAATCTCTTTTGCATTTGCCATAGCTACACCCGCTTATCTTCTTTCCTTGAATTCCTTTGCTGCTGCAAGAATCTGCTCTTTCAGTTCATCATCCAGAACTTTCTTCTCATCGATCGCTTTGCCGATTTCTTTATGTTCTCTGTCGAAGAATGCAAGCATATCCATCTGGAATTCTTTGATCTTCTTTGTGTCAATATCAAGCATCAGTTTATTAGTAGCGACACAAAGTGTGATAACCTGCTCATGAAGACTTAACGGACGTCCCAGAGGCTGTTTCAAAAGTTCTGTCAGACAACTTCCGTATTTCAGCTGATTCTTTGTTGCCTCGTCAAGGTCTGAACTGAACTGGGTAAATGATTCCATCTCTCGTGCCTGTGCCAGGTCGATACGAACACTACCACTGGCTTTCTTCATAGCCTTTGTCTGTGCAGCTCCACCTACACGGGATACAGAAAGACCAACGTTAACGGCCGGACGCATACCGGCATTGAACAGGTCACTCTCCAGGAAGATCTGTCCGTCTGTGATGGAGATAACGTTGGTAGGAATGTATGCAGATACATCTCCTGCCTGTGTCTCAATGATCGGAAGTGCTGTGATAGAACCTCCGCCTGCTTCTTCACTTAAGCGGCTGCTTCGCTCGAGCAGTCTTGAATGTAAGTAGAATACGTCACCAGGATAAGCTTC
>ERZ650307.802-NODE-802-length-17816-cov-6.429818_pt1 | contig 17816 bp, 14 predicted proteins | sample MGYA00376243_ERZ650307 | MGnify/ENA primary metagenome ERZ650307 (study PRJEB26733, sample SAMN07839242) | wastewater metagenome | biome: urban; feature: artificial channel; material: waste water | place: USA: North Carolina | collected 2016-03-31 ... | reverse complement strand
AAATAAAGAAGCATTTCTTAAATTACTAAAGAAATCATTGAAAACTAAAATCTTAAATTCAGAAGCAAAACGATTTAAAATGTCTATACAAGATGTTTCAGATATCAAGCCTGCTGACGTGTACAAACTAGTTCGTGATGGTAAATTATTATATTTTAATACAGAAAGTTTGATATTTGATGTTGCAGAAAAGCTTTTTGAATTTTATGAGGGAAATGTATATAAAAGCAGAGAACTAGAAAAGTTAACTGTTTGTGTTGATTTTGTAGAGAAAAATATAGAACCTGATTCTATTGCAGAATATATGCACAATACTAACAAAGATGGAGTATTTTTATCAAGTAAAGTGGTAGATTTCCTTCCCAATAGTTATAAAAAATCGGTTATTGGGTATTTGATAAGTTCTAATATTTTAAATAAAAATCAAACATATGATGGAAGTTTTGTTGGATTTGTTGAAGAATTTTCTAATGAAAAATATATTTTTGAGTTTTTAGATACTCTTGATGATTCTGATGAACTTAAACTATACTTGGATATGCTTGCTAATTATAATAGTACGGATGCCCTTAATAAATTCAAGTTATATAAAATGTTTCGCTTTAAATAAAAGGTCTTATTGACCTTTTTTCTTTATTATGTTATAATATATATAGAGATTATAAACAGAAGAAAGGATTTGTAACGTATGATTAATACAGAAAAAAATCAAACTTATCCAAATAAAGATGAAACCCAAAAACAACTTGGGTTAATAAAGTATATTTTTAATTCTAAATATGAAAAGTATAAGGCTAAGAAAAGCTCTACTAAATTTCATATTACTATATACTGGAACCCAGCACGAAAATCATTTTCTGATGTTTTTGTAAGAGGAGTTACGTTCTATAATTTTAATTTACATAATGAGATTATGTCTAAATCAGATGAAGAGCTACTTGAATACATTAATAATACTATTCGTATTTGTGATTCTCAATTAATTAGAGGTTTATATGAAGTTAACTCACAAACATCAAACTCTATAAGACGTGATATTATTTATCAATACAGTCTGATGGGACAGCCAATGCTTCCATTTTATCTATTGAATGGAAGTTGTAAACTCATTTTTCTTAATGAAATGACTTGGCTGAAGAAAGCAAAGCACAAAAATGACAACCCAAAAAATAAGAATGTAGAGTACCTTTATATTAAAGACTTGGTTGTTAATGAAATATTTAATATAGAAAAGGGACTTTCTAGAAATATATACAGTGATTGGCATACATTATTACGGTACTTTGGCGAAGAGGTATTTGCTCCTTTATTTATTGAAGCAATAAAAAATCCTGATGATTTATTTGGACTTCTTTACGACCCATTCAATAAAAGGGCACTTGTGCAATATTTGTCATCATCATTCTATGATAATGCTATTGATAAAATAACACGTACAATGGAGCTTACAAATCAAGAAAAGCATCAACTAGAGCTACTTAAATCTAGCAAATGTAATTAAAAAGAATTGAGATTATTATGAAAAAAGTATTATTGAGCGATATTCATAGCAATATCCAGGCTCTTAATTTATTAAAGAAAACTAAATATTGGGATAATGATGAATATGAAATCTGGTTTGGTGGTGATTATATTGACGGATTTAACCAACGCAAAAACGAAGGGCTTGACGTGTTAAACTTTGTTCTGGATGCTGTAAACAATCACAATTCTAAAGCAATTTTAGGAAACCACGAAGATTTCATATTACAAACATTAAAACGGAATATTGAAACTTACAAATTATGGAAGTTTAATGGTGGTAAACACACGCTCTCTTTATCTTTTGGAATAACAGACACTCGGATTGATTCTGTTATATATAATTTAGAAAACAACTTTCATAATATTTGTGAGTTCATAAAGGGCTTACCTTTGACAATAGAAGACGGAAATGTTATAATGGTACACGCAGGATATGATTTATCTAAAAACATAAAAGACCAATCATATTATGATATGTTGTGGGCACGGAGTGAATATTACAAATATGATGACTGCATTGACGAATCTTACCAAAATAAGATTATAGTTAGTGGTCACACTCCTACTCAACTTATATTACCATTTAATAATTGTAATATAATTAAAGACTATGGCACTACCAAATCTAACCTAATTCGGTACTACATTGACGGTGGTTCTAAAAGCTACAATGAAGATTATTGGGTTAATAGCAAAATCAACGCACTAGTTCTTGGTGATGATGGAGAATATCTTGATTCATTTGAGCTGTGGGAAGGTGGGGAGATTGTCCAAACTAATACTATCAAACTTAACAAACTAAACAAGATTGAGAGAGAAAACTTATGACATCTAACGAATTTATTTTATCATCTATTACTAAACCAGACTATTTCTTTAAAATTGTCAAACACAATGGTGAAGCTTTTGTAAGTACAGCATTATTGAAGCAAGCTATTAAAGATACACCACAACCATTTATTGCTGATTCTTTTTTAGATGAAGAACCAATTGACGGATTTCAAGCAAAGTTAAAAATGAATTGCATTAATCACGTCTATGCTGAGTGGTTAGAGTTTTATATTGGGGTTGGCTCATCTTCAATTAATAAAGATAAAAACTCAATCAAATTACCTGACCGTGCTTTCTGGCGTGGTAGAAGTTTCAGAGATATTTTACCTGTTGAACGTTTAGAGGAAAATATCCTAATTGAGAATTATGAAACACTAGACGTTAAAGATTATACTGTGTTAGATGTAGAAACAACTGGGTTGAGCAAAGAGACTGATGATATTATCCAGTTGTCTGCTGTTAAATATAGAGATGATAAGGTTGTTGATAAACTTGATTTATACATCAAACCATTGGACTTTACAGGACTAAGCAGTTTTATTAAAGACCTTACTGGAATCACAGACTATGAAGTTATGGCTGGACATAATGCAGGTGACGTTATTGATAAGATTAATGAGTTTATTGGTGATGATATTCTGGTTGGTCATAACCTAGGATTTGATATTGGTATGTTAGAAGCAATGTATGCTAAAAATGGGTTTGATTGGGACAAAGTAAGCTACATTGATACTTTAAAAATGGCACGTGTTAAACTACCAGGTATGAAAGCTAGAGGAAGTTATAAACTTGAAAATCTAAAGAAAATGTTGTCTGGTGTTGATGATTTACAAAGCCACAATGCCCTAAACGACTGTATTATCAATGGTAAGTTGTATATCTTCCTTAAAGATAAATAAGCTATAATAAGTCTGTAATGGGCTTATTTTTGTTTCTCTTTTATTGTTTTTATGTTAAAATTAATATAGACTACAATTAATGAAGATAGAGAGGTTATATAATAATGAAAGGATATTTAAAGATATTATTGCCAATAACGATATTATCTATCGCAATTCCGTCTGGATATTTTCTAGGTGGATATAAACTAGTAGATTCTCATTTAGAAAAGGGGATTAATAAAGATTTAGATGAAATAACAGAAAACAAATATACAGGTGCTATTAAGTCTACTGCTAAAAAATCAGACCTTGAAAATGTAAATAAAAAAATGGATTTTATTTATTCTAAATCACTCAAAGATGATATATCAAATAGAACTAAAGCTATACGTTCACAGATTGATTTACAAACAACACTTAAAGAGGAATCTGCTCAATGGTATGCTGAACACACGTCTTCCTCTATTTTAAATAAAGGTAAAATACAATCTGATATTAAAAAGGCATCTAATATCCTTAACACTTCTGTAAAAAAAGAGATTGTGAAAAATAACTATATTGTTATGGATAGGATTGAATATGTTGATATGACAAGACAAAAACTAGACTCTATTAAAAACTCACAATTATCAGAGTCATCTCTTCCATTGTATTACAGCGTATCAGGGTATCTTGATGAAATGTTCTATTCTAATGATAAACGTCAAATGGAATCTGAACTTAAACAAATTAAGTCTAAAATTGATAAATCAATATCAGACTCACAAATAAATGAAACTAAATCTGAAGAAGAGAAAGTTAAAAATGTAAAAGAAAAAACTTATACATTCCAGAAGTCAACTTCAATTAAAAAAGACTTGAATGATTATGAGTTTGCTGGTTTTAAATTCTTAAATTCAACAAATAACGTAAACGTCCTTGTTCTTTCAACTAAAGAGAATAAAATCTATAAATTCTCTTTAAATACAAGTAGAGATGGTGTTTCTGAAGAAGAGAAATACGTTGTCGAATCAAGTGGTTCTATCTCCAACACAAAAAACAATGATTATAAGTTTAAATCTGAAGTAAATAACAGTGATGTAAATCCAGTAGAATCAAGTTCTAGTACAAGTAGCACTTCTGGAAGTTCAGGAACAACATCTAGTTCATCAGAAGAGAATGACAAGGATTATACTTTACTTGAGTTTTCAAATGACTTGGGAGAGTCGTTCTATATCACATCAAGTGATAATAAAAAAGTGAATACCAATAGTAAGTCTTATATTTATGTAGACAACACTGCGTTTAATAAAATTAAAGATATGGGGGGAGATATAATTGTCGTATAAAAATAAAAAAAGAAAAAACAAGAACAAGAAAAATATGAAAGAGCTTAAAAAGAAAAAGCGTTTTTATAAGCGTTTTGGTTTTTATGCACTTACAATCCCAACTCTCTCTCTTGTCTTAGGTGTTGGATATGGTTATAATAAGTACAATGCACGTGTTAGTGCTTGGGTCAAAGAAGGATATGCAATTTCCAATACCATAAACAAAGATGAGTTTAGGAAACAACTCCCAACACGTATACTCTCTTCTGATGGTAAAGTATTAAAAGAGTTAAATACTTATGCTAAATATCAAGTAGATAACACAAATGTAAACCCATTGCTTAAAAAGGGATTTGTATCTGTTGAAGATAAACGTTTCTATGACCACCACGGTGTTGACGGATATTCAACTTTACGTGCTGTAGTAAATACACTTATGCACAAAAGCACACAGGGTGGCTCTACTATAACTCAGCAATTAGTTAAGAATAAGATACTTAAAAATAGCGAACAAACGGCATCTCGTAAAGTAACTGAAATGGTTGTTGCACAAGAGATTACAAAACAATTCTCTAAAGATGAAATTCTAATTAGCTATTTAAATAGTTCTTATTTCGGAAATGGCGCTAATGGTGTTGGTGCTGCAGCACGTGTTTACTTCGATAAAGACCAGAAAGATTTAACTCCGCGTGAGGCTTCTGTAATTATAGGATTAACTAATAATCCATCACTTTATGACCCGTTCACTAATCCAAAAACAGCATTAGAAAAGTCTAATATTACACTTGGTAGTATGTATTCAGGTGGTGTAATTACAAAAGACCAATATAAGGCTGCGTTAAAAGAGAAAATAAACGTTAAAAAGGGTACAGTTGAAAACTCAAAGGAATTCACTGATAATTATGCAGTTTCATATTCTGTAAATAAAACAGCTGAGAAACTTGGTGAAGATGACGGGTTCAACTTCAAATACACCTTTGCAACTGACGAAGAATACAGCACATATCATCAGCAGTATAATGAGATGATGGCTAAAGAACTTAGTAAGATTACCTCTGGTGGGTATGACATCAAGACGACAATCAATCCTGAATTTCAACAAGGAATTGAGGATGATGTTAATACCGAACTTGCTGGTGATACGTCAATAAACGAACAAAATAATAAACTGAATTTACAAGCGTCAGTTTCTGTAATTGATAATTCAACTGGTGAAATTGTAGCTTCAGTTGGTGGTCGAGGAACACAAAACGATTACTTAAATCGTGCCTTCCAAAGTTTCAGACAACCTGGTTCAACGGAAAAGGTATTACTTGGTTATGGTCCTTCAATAGATAAAGGATATTTGCTTCCACAAAGCATACTTTCAGATTCACAAGTTGCTGAATTACCTGATGTCCTCGACTGGTTTGGTGGTTGGTACAATAGAGAATTTACAGCACGTGAAGCACTATCACAATCACTTAATGCTCCTGCAATTAGAGCAGGTATGATGGTTCCAATTGAAGAATCATTAAGCAATCTTGGTAAAATGAAGTTCTCACAACTTCACCCAAATGACAATACTTATGTTAGTGTTATTGGTGGTTTAACTCAAGGTGTTTCTACTACTGAACAAGCATCTGCTTATGCAGCTATTGCAAATAAAGGCGTATACAGAGAGCCTAGTAACGTAACTGAAATACAAGATAGATATAAAGGTAGTACGATTTATAAAAATACACACGAAGGTACTCGTGTATTTAAAGAATCAACTAGTTATATGCTTATAGATATGCTTAAAACGTCCGCTGTGGGTGAAACCGTGTATGTGCCAGCTTTGGCTAATAATTACCCTAGCTCTCTACAAGCGGCTAAAACGGGCTCTACAGACTACTATAAAGACGTATGGTTTGTTTCAACTAACAAATATTACACAACTGCTATTTGGGTTGGACACGACGATAATACACCATTACCTGATTTTCAACATACAGAAGCAATGAGTCTATCAAATAAAATCTTGAACCGCATTATGGCTGGAAAACAACCAGCAGACTTTGATAAACCTGCAAATGTGTCTAAAGTTGGTGATAGCATTACTGTAACAGGTCCAGAAGCTAATGTAACTGACTCAAAAGAGCTTGTTAATTATGGCAATATTATTAAATCTGAACGTGATAAAAGTGCTAAAGATAATGCAGATAGAATATTCAACTCTGATTATCGAATTGTCTATGGTTTGTCTAAAGATGAAGAAGAGTTCCTTGAAACTACAGCAAATAACGAGATTTCAAATCTAACTGTTGGAGTTGAGAACGTCACTGAAGATAGTGCGGAAGGTTTCCAAAAAGTTATCTCTAAAGCACGTAGTACACTTTCTAAAGTTAAGAAACGTAGTGCATATAATTCACTCAAAGCTAAACTTGATGCAGTTGAATCTACATTTAATAGTAGATGGGAAAGTATTATGCTAGATAAAGATAAGGCACGAGAAGAAGAACTTGCACAAAAAATACAAAATGCTCAAGATAGTTTATCATCTGCTCAAAAAGATAAGGTTTCTGAACTTAAAGAAAAGCTAGAAAATAAAAAGACAGAAATTGAAAGCAAAAAAACTATTTCTTCCTCAGATATATCTAGTTTAGATAGTATAGTTGATGAACTTAATAAAAATGGTGAAGCAACTGGGTATTTCCGTATCATAACAAACCCTAATAATAATGCAATTTTAATCCAAGATAATGCTCCTGAATTAAAATAAGATTAATTTAATATAAGAAAAAAGCACTTATAATTAAGTGCTTTTTCTATTATTTTAATAGACGTGAATCTGAATCTGATATTACTGTAGAAATATTAATTAATTCTTCTATTTGTTTTATAAATGAAACTAAATCATCGTTAGATGTACCACGTTTCAACAAATAATTAAGGTCAAGTAATTTAGAATTCAACACATAGCTGTCATCTTCTGTTATAAAAACAGAAGCATTGCCTTTTTTGTGTGCCAATAATAATTCATTCATTGAAGGTAAATTTATACTATTATGAAATGAGTTGTATGACTTACCAAATTTACTAAGCGTAAAAGAATATACATTAATTGGCGCATTATTAGTTGAACTAGTTAATTCATCAAATTTAATTGAGTTTAAATTAAAAATAGAATTATTTAGCAATGAAGGGCAAATTAACTCGGCGTATAAATCACCAATTGCTTTTTTTAAGTTTGGAGACACTTCTGAGTTATCAAAAACTGATTTAATATAATCAATATCTTCTTCTGAAAAAGATGAAAGTTCTAACTTTTTATAGTTTTCTTCATATCTTTCTAACCAGGTAAATAAGAATAACGCACATTTTTCAACGTTACTATTAAATACTTTTTTAGCAATAGGAATCACTTCATCCTGTTCTACAAGAATAATTAATTTTAATAGAAATCTGCTGATATTTCGTGTTCCAAAATAATCAGCATCATATCGAACCATTTCTTTATTTATATCAGAAAGTTTGGAGATTAGCAAGTCTTTTATTTCATCTGAGTATGCTTCTAGTTTCCATTTATTAATCATATATGTAAACTGTTTGTAATCTGATGAGACTTCAAGACTATTAAATCTTGTGTGGCTTGTAAGCCTATCACTTCTATAGAGTGTATAGTAATACGGTAATGATTCACAGATGAAACTTAAAAGAAAACTAATAGGTAGCTCTTCTGGTAAAAACATACCTCTACTAAATTCCCAATTATCTATCATTTCCGCCTTTTCTTCATCCAATAAATATTCAATATTGTCCAATGAGGAAACTTTCTTTTTAATATCAGATTTAAATTTCTTTTTTAACTCTGATTTTAATGGTGCCCAATATTCTTCATCAGAAATTGATTTGTGCATCCAATTTGATTTTCTAGCTTTCTCAATATACGGAGACAATACTTTATTTTTAGATAGACGACCCATATTGAATTTTCCATAAAGAGCTGTTGTATAACCATATTCACCCTCAAGTGTAAGCTCACTGTTTAAGACATTCCAAAATACAGTCATATCGTGGAATAGACTATAGGGGTCATTGAGCATACGACTTATAACTTCATCTATAATTTCCTCATAAATAGAGTCATCATCTATTAGTGAGAATAATACCTCACGTGGTAATTTTTTCGATTCTGTTGTTTTAATCATTTCATTCTTCTTTCTTTTGTTTATTTTTTTTATTTACATATTAATTATAGAAATAATGTCTTTTTATTTTGACAATGGAATTTATTTGTGCTATACTATATATAGTCAGTAATGATTGTGTTTATTTTCTCTCAATAGGCTAATTGGATAAACCACGGGACTTCTAATCCTGCGTTGCGAGTTCGAGTCTCGCTTGAGAGATAAGGTTCTTTAGCTCAGTTGGTTAGAGCAACTCGCTCATAACGGGGAAGTCGCAGGTTCGAGACCTGCAAGAACCATACAGGATAGTTTATCTATCTTTTTTTTTGACTTGTGATTGAATTTATGTTATAATATATATTATAAAGAAAGAAGGGATTTAATCTATGATTAAAATAGAAGAAATAGCAAAAGATAACACAATTGAAGAAATAAAAAACTTAGACATTTCTGCAACTTCAGAGTTACGTCATTTTTTCTCACATATTGTTCAATTAAATGATGATGAGATTTCTAACACTCAAAAAAGATATACTAAAAACCAAACGTTGAGCTACGAACGTTCGCTATATGGTAAACTCTACTTATCTTACAACAAGACAACGAAAAAGCTTATGCCTTATAATGATGAAGATTTTGATTCTATATTGAAAGTTGAAATCAACAGAAACCTAAAAGCTTGGGTTAATAAAGTTATATCTATAACTGATGAAAATAAAGATGTTGTGCTTGATGAGCTTTGGTCAATGCTACTTGATAAATTCAAGACATTAGCCGTTGGTAAAATTAAGAATAATTCAATTAAAAAACTCGATGCAATTGCTCTTAACGAAAGCTCTTTTAATGTATTTGATTCTTTATTAAAAAAAGAAATAGATATTTCTGATTTAGAAGCAGCTCCTTTGGAACGTCTTGTTTCAGATGTAAGCTCATTTCTATCAGAACGACGTAAATTCTTTAGAACTAAATATCCTGAAGGGTTACGACTTGTGGCATTATTAGCTCCTAAACTTGGAGATGACGTTATTAGGTCAATAAATTCTGACCACAAATTATATCTTCTACCATATATAGAGGGTAATATTAAAGATAATATTAAAAAATATTATGATTTAAACTTTTCTATTGAAGATGTTGGTGAAACATATGAACCTGCCTATGATAAGTCTAGGGCTCTTCTACCTATATCATTATTCTATAGTAATTCAGAGAAATTAGAATTTATTTACTCTAAAATTAAAAAAGAAATGGACGGCAAGTCTCATCAAGAGCTAAAAAGAGAAATCTATAAATTTGTTTTAGCTATATCTACCTATGAAAGATTTGGTATTGATAGCATTGCTGGGATTTACATTAAAGAAACAATTAATTACAGATTTTTTATGGTTTACAATTTAGAAAAACGTCTAGGACTTTAATTTAAGCAGGAACCGATTCCTGCTTTTTATTGATTTTAATTAGCTATTGTGCTATAATTAATTAAGAAAAAGAACTGAGGTATTAAATAATATGAGTGAAATTAAAGAATTTTATAAAGGTTACAAGTATGAAATGCCATCTGAGCTATTTGATATTCCAATTGTAACAGAAGAATTTGAATTTACTGTTCCAGCTGATGATTTCATTATTGGTGAAGATGAAAAATTAATCTTGGACAACCTATTACTGTTTTTTGTTAAGACATTGAAAGATGTCCCTCAAACAACAGTAGACTTCAAGCGGTCTGATGATATGAATACAATTGAACGTTTTATCGTTCCGTATTTGAATCAAATGATTGATGAACTAGAGTTCCCTGATACATTGGGTAAGTTTATCTTTTATAACCCTGGAGTAGCTTTAGCACTATTGACCTTTGGGGTTTCACAATTTGAGGTGGCAATGAATGACGCAAAAGAAAAATCAAGCAAAAAACGAAAATAGTTTTGTATTTCCAAATGGTACTCGGAAAGAGTTTACTTTCGATAAAGAACTGACAGAATATGCAGGCTCTCTAAATGTTTCAGACGTACCAGTAGTTCTAGGTGGAGATGAAGTGGCTGAGGCAGCGTATATACTTTGTTCTGTTGCATTAAAAGAATATGATTTGGAATCACGTGAGGATATTATTGCTAAATATTATTCAGAATTCCCAGGTCTTCTGTTACGTGTTAGACCTGATTCTAAAGTAAAAAAAGAAAACTTTCATATATTTGTTGTGAATAATGTTGATTTCACTTTTAATTTTCTTATTGGTCTCGCAAAATTTAATAAAATTTAATAAATAAAAAAAGCACTGTTAATAATTCAGTGCTTTTTAAAATCCCCAATCAGAACTATATTCGTCAAGTAAGCGTGATTCTTCCATTACTTGATAAATACGATTCTTAATTTTAAGCAGAATACCTTTATTTTTAATTCCCATACTAACGGCAAATCTCTCAATGAGTGATGCGTCAGCGTCAAAGGTGAATCCATAATTGTCTTTACTACGGTCAAGCATTTTATAAACAATTAACTCTGACAAATCATTTCCAAAAATATTAAATTCATATGAAAAGATATTCATTAATTCCAAATTTTTAAGAGTAGTAGCGTCTAAGATTATGTCTGCCCAAGTAGAAGCTAAAATTTCTTTTTGCTCTTTATTAATAAAGACAGAATTAACATCTAGAAATTTATGTGTTTTTTCTAATAGATGAGCAGAGATATAGAAAATTGAGTTATCAGATAAGCTGTGGGTTGAACATTTTCCTCTAATAATATTAGAGAATAATTCTTCTCCTTGTCCATCAATACTTTTAAATAGTTTAATAGGAGTAAGATTTTCATCATTTGTGCTTTCTAATTCTAATTCAGCTGCTAAAGCTTCACTGTATTGAGTGATGAATTGACTAATTTTAGTCTCTACTGAATCTTCTTCAGAAAAAGAGCACGTGGCACTAAAATATCCATAACAACCAAATTTATTACGCTTTTTTTCAAGGTCTGCATCAAATAACCAACTATCAGTTTCCTTTGCATACGCAATTTCATTAATTTTAGGGTTTTTGTAAATTATTTGTTTCACTTTTTTTATTTCTTCTTGTGAATTTATAGTATTATATGCTTTAATCATTTATTTGTTCTTCTTTCACTTGTATATTTTTATATTACACTATAATTATATAAAACTAAATCATTTACTATAATTAAATTGTAAAAAATAAACAAAAGAAAGAAGAATTACTATGAAAAGAAGAGATATAACGTTTCAATTCAAAGACCTTCCAAATAAACCTTATTTAGACCTTGAGCTTTTCAATGATGACGTAACGGTTGAAGAAATCCAAAAAGAGGTTTATGATATTATTTCTAATTATAAAAAAGAACTAGTATATATTGATTATGATTTGTATCCAGGATATTTAGAAGAGCTTGACTTTTCAAAGCAAACTGATGATGTTAAAAAGTGGGCTATGGAAAATCCAGAAGCACAACTCTTATCTACACGTCAGTTGTTCAAACTATTAAAAAGCAAACGTCCAGATTGGTTCGAAAAACCAATGGAAACTGAATATTCTAGAGAAAGTTTCCCTATTAAAGATTTATGGGAATCAACATCTATCTAAAATAAGAATGATATTTGCAAACATAGCTTATAAAGACAAAGGATTTATTCCTTTTCTTTTTTATTTTTATATAATTAAATTGTAATATAAAAAAAAACAAAAAGAAAGAAGAACAAACTAATGAATGAAAAACAAATTGTAAAAAACTATTTAAATGAACTTGGGGTTAATGACGACAACATTGATTTAAAACTTAATATGAAAAAGGAAGAAATTCCATCTGGACTATTAATGAAAAATGCTGAAAAGTTCATTGACCGTGTTTATAAGTTGCTCAAAGCCAAGAAAAGCATTACGCTTTTCACTGACCTTGATGCAGACGGGTGGGGTGCTGCTGTTGTTTTAGTCCGACTATTACGTAAAGCTGAATCTCTTCTCGGAAACAAAGAGGAATTGATTAATTACGTAACTCCTACACGAACTGAAGGATTTGGTATCTCTAAAAAATCAATTGACCGTATGATGTCAGAATTTCCTAAAACTAATGTAGTTATTACTGCCGATAACGGTACAGTTGCTATTGAAGGTGTGGAATATGCTAAATCACTAGGTTTAGAGGTTATTATTACTGACCACCATACTCCTTCTGGTGAAGTTGCAGATGTTGATATTCTTGTAAACCACAATAGTGAAGGTGATGAATATCCTTACAAGGAACTCATCTCTGGTGGAACTACAGCTTGGAAACTTATGCGTGAGTTATATCTAAAATATTTTCCTTATAATGTTGCAGAGGTTGATAATCTTATTGATATTCAAGCAGTAACTGTTGTTTCTGATGTAATGCCTTTGCTTTACGAAAACCGTTATTATGTTAAAGAGGCACTTGACTCATTTAATCAAATTAATGGAAAACGTCGACGATTTGCTTGGAATGCAATTATGGAAGAGTTAATCTTACGTAAAAAACTACAAAAGAACTCTTTAATTAATGAAGAATCATTTGGTTTCTTATTTGCTCCAATTATCAATGCACAAAGTCGTGTTAATAACTCTATTGATTTAGCTGTGGATATTTTCCTTTCAACTGATACAGATGAAATCCGCAAAATGGCTAAAAAACTGGTCGATGTGAATGAACAACGAAAAGAAATCTCAAATGCTGCATATGATAAATCAAATGAAACTGACTTTTCTGGGAAATCATCTGTTATTTATAGAGATGACTCCCTTGGTGATGGTATTATCGGTTTACTAGCAGGTAAAATGCTTGAAAAGTATTACCGTCCAACTTTAGTTTTCACAGAAAGTGAACCAGGTATTCTTAAAGCATCTGGTCGCTCTATCCCTGAAGTTGATATGCTAGAAGTTCTAATGTCTCTTGACTTTACGTATTTACGTGGTGGTGGACATAAGAGTGCTGCTGGTATTTCTATTAAAAAAGAAGATTTTGACGATTTCAAAGAAAAAGCAGAAGCAGCATTCGAGAAGGCTGTTCCTGATGGTATTCGCTCTACAGTTGTTGCAGACATCCTTATTGATAGTGATGAGTTAAGTATCGACGTAGTTAATGAAATTGAGAAATACTCTCCTTGGGGACAAGGGTTCAGAAAACCTCTATTCCAAGTTCAGAATTTACCTATTGATGAGGTTAGGATTATGGGTTCTGAGAAGAACCACCTTAAAATTATCTCAGATGGTATGGATATTATTATGTGGAACGGTGCTAACAACGAAGACGATTTGTTGGGTGCTGGTTGTGTTGATGTTATTGGTAGTTTGAATAAAAACACTTTTAATAATCAAGAAACATTACAAATGATTATCCCTGAAAATGGATTGACAATTTATTAATAAAAAGGAAAGAGCTAATCTTTCCTTTTTTCTTTATATAAAAAAGATAATCTAGTAAAATAAGTTATTTTATGATATAATTAAACTGTAAGTAAATTACTAATAGAAAGAGGAATTAAAATGATTAAAGTTGAGAACTCTAGAATTAAATCAGTCCAACATTATCTTCAAAAAGCAAAGGAATTTGTTTTGGATAATCCTATTAATCAATTAGAACATATATCTTTTTCAATTAAAAAAGATAAATTCGTTGATATTAGTGAGGTTTTTGATGACGTACACAAAAACGGTGCAGGATATTATATAATTGACATTTTTTTTAAAAATGAAGAAGATGCATCTTATGATGATGTTTATGAATACGACAAAAATTCATATATTGTTGTAAAACCTGGAATCCAAGACTTTCAGTCATATGAGGAAGATTTTCTTAATGTGATTACATATAACATACAAGAACTGAATAATATTTTTATGAACACTAATTTAAACTGTGAATCTAAAGTATACACTGTTTTAGAGAGTATTAATGCTGTTTCAAATAGAGTAATTGATATTGAATCTATTCCAAGTTGGGTTATTATTTATTTTATTAACTCAGCCAAAGATACAGTGTTTTTCACAGAATATTTTGTTGATGAAGACTACGAGGGTGATTTGGTCAATTTTTTAGATTTAACATATCACACTAAATTATATCCAGAAATAAAAGAACTTTTAGAAGATTTTAAGAGCAAGTGATTCCAATGACCTTATACACAATATCTCAGATATTATCAGCAATAATAACTCTAACATATTCTCATCATTGGCTCTTTTAACTTATATTTAGGAAGCAAAGGGAAATTCAAGGGTAGAATAGTATTTATCTCAGTAACGTTACAAGTTATAATTATTCTGATAGTTAATAAAGATTCTGTAATTGGATATATTCCTATTGTTGCATCATCAGGCTACTATTTACTGATAGCGATATTCAGGAAAAATATTCACGTCAGCTATTGTTATCAAGCAATTGTCTGATTCAAAAAAAGCACTAAAATCTAATTAATATAGTGCTTTTTTTATATCATTTTTTACTGTTTTGTGCTATAATATATATATAAAATATTTGAAGGAGGAAGCCGTATTGTCAAACTATTCTATATTTGAAGACCTAGTTAATCAACCTGTGTGGAGTAAAAATGAACTTAATAACAGTAAGGGAACAAAACTCGCTGGACATAATGGATTTCACAAAATCTTTGCTAAAAATGATGAAGAAGATTCTATAGTTGAATATTGGCAAGAAGCATCTCGTTTTGTTAATAAGGACGAGACCTCTTTTGAGTTCGAAAACGTTCGTGAAAAATCCGACATTTATTTCACATTAAATACATTCAACAAATACAACGCTCGTAGGAAAAACCTTGACAAATTAAATGGTCTTTGGGTTGATATTGACTATGAGAAAGCAGGATATGACTTCTTTACTGCTTATAATGCAGTTGAAAATATCCTTTCTGCTGAACAATTATATCATCCTAACTATATTATTAAAAGTGGTCACGGTATGTGGCTTGTATGGATTTTTGAAGAAAGTGTCGGAGCTGGTACAAATAAAATTGTAAAACTTTACACTAATATGCTAAAAAAACTCGCATCACTTTTCAAGAGAATTGGTGGAGATTTTTCTGCTACAAATCCAGAAAGATTAATGAGAATGCCTGGTACGTTTAACTTTAAGGGGAGCACACATACTGAAATTAAAAAAGAAGAAACAAGTCTTATAACATCTGATGATATTGAAGACTCATTTTCTATTTTATCTAAAGATAAATGGTCTTTTGACGAATTCAAAGAGAACTTGCTTAATTATTCAGAGTTCACTGAGAAATTGAAAAAGAAAAAAGAAGCTGAGGCTAAATATAGAAGAGAAAACCCTAAAAATACAGAAGTTAGAATTTCTAATATAACTGGCAAACCTGTTCGTGTTCAAGAGAATAGGCATTTTCGTGGTACAGACGTATCCCTTGGTTTAGCACGTGTTGAAGACCTTGAAGAATTAGTATCAATGCGTGAAAACGACGTTGCTGGTCATAGACACTTATTAGCATTCCACTATCGAAACGCTATGGAATTGGCTGAATTAGAACCAGAAGAGATTATGGAAAAGCTGGCTGATTTAACTAAAGACTGGGATTCTAAGGAATTTACACCATCTGATTTTCGTTGTGTTTTGAACCAGCAATCTCTGCATATCCCACGGAATAGCACTATAATTGAACATCTTGATATTCAAGAGTATGAAATGGAAAGTCTTAAAACCATTATAAGTAAAAAAGTAAAAATGGACAGAAAAAAGGCTTATAATACTCGTAAATATCTAGGAGCTAAAAACGCTGTTCAGTTAATGAAACGTATTAAAAGCGCCGTAGCCTGGGATTTAAACCGTTTAGGCTACTCTAAAAAGAGAATATCAGATATAATTGGCACAACACCAAAGACAACTAAAGCATATATAGATGAGTTTGAATTAATCCGATATACATTCGAGTTCTATCGTGATGATACGGGATATGGTACAGACTTTGATGCTCTTGTTTCTGAATTGTCTCTTAAATTTAGAGGTAAATTAACCCAACACTTTATTTATGAAGAAGAAGACGAGATGCTTATCCTTAATAATGAAAAGGATTTAAAAGAAGAGCTCGATGATTTAATTCGATTATCTTTTGAGGATACGTCTGTTTTCACACACCCAACTGTAGTTGCTATTAGATTCTCTAAATCTAAGAAAGTTGACACGATTACTGAATATTACAATATTATTAGAAAACATAAAGCAAACAGCTATAAATATAGTAGTGTTTTTGAGTACATTAAAAAGTTAGAGAAAATCGAACTTGATTCTAAATATAAACTAGTAGAAACTGCTGATTTATATAAAGGATTTGACCTTAATATAATTGAGAAAGTTAACCCAGACTGGTGGATTCCTGAGATTGATGGAGAGGTTGGTTTAACAGCAGGTCAATATCTTATCAAACAAGATTGGAATCCAGTTTCAATTCTAAATCTAATAGAGGCAAAAGGTCCTGTGGCTGATAATATATCATATGCCGTTATGTCTAAGGCTGTTGATTCTGGTCTGTATTGGACAATGGCACGTTTGTATAGAACGAAAGTTAGGTCTGAGATTGGTCAAGGATTCCTCGGTCCACGTAATTGTAAATTAATTGCATATTTTGAGAAAAAACATAACAAGAAACTAAACTTACCGTTAAATTCTAAGAAACGTAGTTATATTCTAAGAGAAGAACAGTTCTTGAAATTGGCTAAATAAAACATTAACCTTTAAAAAATATAGTTTTAAAGGTTTTTCGCCTTACAATAAAATAAGAAAAACACTAGATATAAATTAGATTTAGTGTTTTTTCTATATACAAACATATATTTTATCTTTTATTGGATAAGAATTGGTCAATTGCGTGTATATTCATTGATGTATTACAGGATATAACGTATAAAAAGTAGGGAATTTTTTAGCCCTAGAGTAGTGTATCTATCCCAGAAAAACACAGGGGCATTCCAACGTCTTAGAAGAATTTGGGGCGACCCTGTTCTATCACCCTGAACTACACAAAGGTTTTTCTCTTTTCTCTCCAGTCCTATTTCAGTTGGTCTGTCCTTAATAACTAACCATTTTTCTTTGCAAGGACTTATTGTGAATTATTTCACAAACTTAATATTCTTTTA
>ERZ650307.801-NODE-801-length-17845-cov-16.040022_pt1 | contig 17845 bp, 16 predicted proteins | sample MGYA00376243_ERZ650307 | MGnify/ENA primary metagenome ERZ650307 (study PRJEB26733, sample SAMN07839242) | wastewater metagenome | biome: urban; feature: artificial channel; material: waste water | place: USA: North Carolina | collected 2016-03-31 ... | reverse complement strand
TTTGGTGTGTTGCTAACCGCCATATTGATGGCAGGACGGACCGCCAGTGCGTTTACGGCACAGATTGGCTCGATGAAAGCTAACGAAGAGATCGATGCAATACGCGCTTTGGGGTTAAATCCCATTGAACTGCTGGTGCTTCCCCGTGTATTAGCGATGTTGATCAGTCTGCCAATTCTCACCTTTGTTGCGATGTGTTGCGGCATGTTGGGTGGCGCCGTAGTTTGCTCACTCACATTAGATATCTCCCCGACCCTATTCCTAACTATTTTACAGCGCGATATCAGTCTGAATCATTTCCTGGTCGGAATAGGTAAAGCACCGGTATTTGCCTTCATTGTGGCGGTGATCGGCTGTCTGGAAGGATTTAAAGTCGGCGGCAGTGCGCAATCTGTCGGTGAGCACACAATATCCAGCGTCGTTCAATCTATCTTTATGGTGATCCTGTTAGATGCACTTGCAGCACTATTCTTTATGGAGATGAGCTGGTGACAAAAACAGAACAACCGCTTATTCAGGTTCGCGGCTTGCTTAACCGCTTTGGCAACCAGATTGTGCATGAAAATCTCGATCTGGATGTTTGCCGCGGTGAAATACTGGGGGTGGTTGGTGGTTCCGGCACCGGAAAATCGGTGCTGCTGCGTAGCATTGTAGGTCTGCACAACCCTGATGCCGGTGATATTCAGCTCTTCAGCGAACAATTGAATACACTTTCTGCAGAGCGTCGGTCACAGTTAGAGCAACGCTTTGGCATTTTATTTCAGCAAGGCGCTTTATTTACCTCACTTACGGTGCTGGAAAATACCGCCCTGCCACTGATTGAACACACAAACCTGAACCGGACCGATGCGGAACATTTAGCCAGAATGAAATTGTCACTGGTTGGATTAGCGCCAGATGCTTACAGAAAATATCCTGATGAATTATCCGGTGGCATGATTAAACGAGCCGCATTGGCGCGCGCGTTAGCACTTGATCCAGAAATTTTGTTTCTTGATGAGCCGACAGCCGGCTTAGACCCGATCAGTGCGGCTGCATTCGATCAACTGATCCTCACTTTACGCGATGCATTGGGGTTTACTGTTTTTTTGGTTACTCATGATCTCGATACGCTTTATACCATCTGCGACCGCGTGGCCGTACTGGCACAAAAACGGGTGCTGATTACCGACACACTTGAGGCTGTCGCAGCAATGGATGATCCCTGGATACAAGACTATTTCCACGGCCCCCGCGGGCGGGCAGTGAAACAGATAGCCGGAACACAGCAGGAGTAAGTCTGAGATGGAAACGCGTGCTCATCATGTGTTTATTGGTTTATTTCTCGTTGTAGCAATCGCGGGAATATTGTTATTTTCACTCTGGCTGGGTAAATCCAGCTCTAAACTGGAACTGGTCTATTACGACGTACTGTTTAACGAAGAAGTGAGTGGCTTGACTGCGGGTAGTGCCGTGGAATTCAGTGGCATAAAAGTGGGTGAAGTTGAAAGTCTGCAACTCGATCAGCAAGATCCACGTAAAGTATGGGCTCGAATTCGCCTTTCTGGCGGAACCCCAGTTAAGCAAGATACTCATGCTCGTTTGTCTTTAGCCAATATTACAGGCAGCGCCTTGATCCGCTTATTTGGTGGTTCACCCAATAGCCCGATATTACAAGGAATTGATGGCAAAAACGCAGTGATCATTGCCGATAAATCCCCTATCAGTCGTCTACTGGCGAATGGTGAAAATCTGATGGGAAATATCGACAGTATGGCCAACAATCTGAATAAAATGCTCTCAGATGAGAATGTGCGTAGCCTAAGTTTAACGCTAAATCATTTAGAACAAGTTACCAATGTGTTCTCCACACATCGCAATGAATTGGCAGAAACAATCAGACAAATCAGTACACTGAGTCAGCAAGCCAGCGCCGTCATGACCGATATCTCCCGCCTCACAAAGAACACCGACAAGCTGCTTGATAATCAAGGACGCAGTGTACTCAACAGCACCGCACTATCGATGGCTAATTTAGAACGTGTTACCCATCAATTAGAACAACTACTCAATAACAATCAGGCGCCGCTCCAAAATGGCATACAAAGCCTCAATAATTTTGGTCCCGCCTTACAGGAATTACGTGCCGCACTAAGTTCACTGAACCGGTTAAGTCACCGTCTTGAAGAAGATCCGTCCGGTTTTTTACTCGATAGAGAGAAAAAGCAGGAGTTTCAGCCATGACCATTCACTTCAAACTATTGCCTCATATCAGTTCACTGTTACTGGCTTGCTTACTCAGTGCCTGCTCTCTGCTTCCCACTTCGGAGCAAGTACAGATTTATCGTCTACCGACCATCACATCTGCACATAATCAGGCAGAAACTCTGAACTGGTCATTGCGGTTAATGACCCCTCACACCAATCAGACACTTGATAGTGTGCGTATTGCCGTTATTCCTGAAGGGAACCTTATCACCAACTACAAAGGTATTCGCTGGAGCGAACGGGCACCGGTTCTATTACGGGATCGGTTACTGGATGCATTTCAAACTGATGGGCGGCTCCAAACTATCACCAGCGACACCAGTACATTCAATGTGGATGTAGAACTGACCAGTGAGTTGTCGGCTTTCCAAAGTGAATACCGCAATGGCAAACCCGAAATACGGATCATACTGGATATGCATTTGGTCAACTCACAAAGTCAGCAAGTTGTAACAAGCCATCGGTTCGACGTTCGGCAAAGCAGTAAAAATAGTGACACGAAATCGGTCGTTCAAGCCTTCGGGCTGGCCTGTGATAGCTTGAGTCGTGAAGTGGTTGATTGGACGATCAACAGTAAGCAGCCATAGCAGGCTACAAAAAACAGAGCTATTAAGACTAATTAGCTCTGTTTTAATAAGATAAAAACTAGTTCATCAATTTATGCATAGTCTGATGCAATTCAGACGAAATAGTATGTAACTGATGACTCGTTCCTTCAGTCACATTCGCATTGTCTTGATTGTCAGTAGCAATATCTTTAATCTCAATTAAATTGCGAGAAATATCTTCAACGACCGATGTTTGTTCTTCCGCGGCTGTTGCTATCTGTTGAGTCATGTTATGGATTTCACTGATTGCTTTCGTAATTTGTTGCAACATATCACCGGCTTCCGTGACTTTTTCAACACTATCACTACTCAATAACCGACTACTCGCAATCGCCTGTACCGCATCTTTCGTCCCACTTTGTACGGTCGTAATGATGGTATTAATTTCAGCCGTAGAATCTGCAGTACGTTTTGCCAATGTGCGAACTTCATCTGCTACGACGGCGAATCCTCTCCCATGCTCGCCAGCTCTCGCTGCCTCAATGGCCGCATTTAATGCGAGTAAATTAGTCTGATCAGCAATATTACGGATCACTTCTAACACCGTACTGATCCGACGACTATCTTCATTTAACTGCTGAATAACACCGGCAGTATTCTCTATCTCTCCACTCATTCGGGTGATCATAGTAATAGTTGACTGCATCACCTGCTCGCCCTCTTGCGCTGCGCGATCAGCTTGATTTGCAGCGACAGCCGCTGTCGCTGCACTATTCGCGACATCCTGGGCAGTGGCAGACATTTCATGCATTGCTGTCGCGACTAAATCAGTCCGCCCTAATTGATCACGGGCACTGCCAGCCATAATACTGGAGGTATTTTTTAGTTTTGAGCTAGATTGATCGAGCTGATCGATACTTTGTTTCAGTTGGGTTAATGTACTAAATAAAGAATCGCGCAGGATATTAGCCGCTTTAGCCAATGAACCTAATTCATCTTGCCGTTGGATCTGGAAGCCACGTTCGAAATGGCCCTGACTGAGTTGCGTTATATAACCAATTACATCGCGGATAGGGAGAATAATCCGACGATTGATCAGCCAGATACCAAATACAATCACCAAGACACTCGAGGCAATAATAGTAGCAATGCCAAGGAAAATAGCGTCATTAGCATGTTCACGAATAAGTAATGATTCTTTGTCGGCTTTTTCATGTAACAACTTAACCAGCGCAGACATTTTGTCACTCGCACCACGGTCAATACCCGTTACCGCTTTGTCTCCTACAGTTGGATCAGCTCCGGCCGCTAAAAAAACATCTTTGCCTTTACGATAGGCAACGCCTAATTGTGTATGTTCATCAAGCAGCTCTTTTATTTGAGAAACTAACATCGGATCGTTTTGATTTGTTGCCAATGTCTGTAATGCTGTCAATTGAGCATTAACTTTCGATTCGTGAGACTCAAACTGCTTCCAGTACTTATCCAGATTCTCCGGCTTGCTTCCCCGTAACAGAACATTTTTCCATTCTTGTACCTGAATTTTAAATTCCAGATTTGCGGTATCTACCATTTGAGAGGACTTAAGCGTTCCAGACATCAGATCACTATAAGCGGTAACAGCATGTGACAAATATCGGAAACAAAATAATGCAATAAGAATGACGAGGAAGACGCTAGCTCCTTGCAATGTGAGCAATTGACTACGCAATGAACGATTAATAGACATAGGAAACTATGACCCTCTGTATTTGTAACTAAAATCTGATTTTAGACTATAGCACCAACTTCATTTATTAAATTTTTATGGCAACGATTTATTCCATTTAAGCGATAGCTCGGAGAATAAGCATCATGTGAAAACATCAGTCACTATAATGATATTGATGTAAAAATTATTTCTACGATTCATGACTTAGCAGGGAATCACCATGCTTGATCAGGTCACCGCTCGTTCTATTCGCCGCATTATTGTTGGTTTACTGCTAGGCGGCTTACTCATTCTCGGCTATATCGTGCTGCAGCCCTTTGTTATCCCCGTTATCTGGGCCATGGTTATCGCCTATGCCACCTGGCCGGTATATTCGTTGTTATGCCGATATATTCATAGCAGGAAAACACTCAGTGCATTGCTGATGACTCTCTTACTAACTACCGCATTTGTATTACCCACACTATGGATGCTTTCATTACTCCGCGATGAAATTGGTCTCGCATTTATCGAGCTGAGTGCCCGACTGACACAAGCACCGCCGGAACTACCGAAATATATCCGCACCTTACCTTGGTTGGGTCATTGGCTGAATGATCTACTCACCCAAATCACCGCTGATCCTGTGGATTTTCAAACTAAAGTCTCAACGTGGGTAAGCGAAAGCTCAAATCAGTTGATCTCGGTGTTGGGAGATGTAGGCCGTAACGCAGCCAAAATGGGGTTTGCCCTGATCACTCTGTTCTTTCTGTTTCGGGATGGTGAACATCTGCTAAAACAGATACATCAGGTGTTATTTCGTTTTCTCGGGGCACGGATCGACAACTATCTGACCGCCGTCGGGGGAATGACGAAAGCTGTTGTTTGGGGGTTAATCATCACCGCGTTGGCACAAGGTCTGGTTGCCGGGCTGGGTTATTGGTGGACAGGCATTCCCGCCCCCATGCTATTCGGTGCGGTTACTGCGCTGATCGCCTTGATCCCATTCGGTGCGCCGTTTGTCTGGGTAACAATTTCTCTCGTTTTATTAGCGGAAGGACACTACTTCAACGGTATCATCTTAATTCTTTGGGGAAGTTTGGCCGTAAGCTCAGTAGATAATCTGGTCAGGCCGATGGTGATCAGTAATGCGACCCGCATTCCTTTTTTACTGGTGATGTTTGGCGTGCTGGGTGGGCTAGCCGCTTTCGGCTTAATTGGCCTCTTTCTTGGTCCAGTGATTCTGGCAGTGCTGATAGCCGTCTGGCAAGAATGGCTGGAAGAGTCAGAGCTACAAACAACGACAGACGTTCAGGATAAGAGTAATGATTGAAGCAAAGCGAAGAAATTTTGGCAAAAAAAAGGCCGCTTTTAAAAGCGGCCTTTTCTGATTTGGTTGCGGGAGCAGGATTTGAACCTACGACCTTCGGGTTATGAGCCCGACGAGCTACCGAGCTGCTCCATCCCGCGTCAGTGAGAGAATAATAAGCTGAAAGTATTGAATTAGCAAGAGTTTTATTGCGGCCAATTTAAGCGCGACAATTAAATCAGCTATCTGGTTACTCTATCATCAGTGCATTCAGCTTGTCAGAATCGCATGTGTATTCATATGAATAACAAGAAAAGCCGACATAAAAATTAGCAGAAATAAAAAAGGCCGCTTTAAAAAAGCGGCCTTTCCTGATTTGGTTGCGGGAGCAGGATTTGAACCTACGACCTTCGGGTTATGAGCCCGACGAGCTACCGAGCTGCTCCATCCCGCGTCAGTGGGGCGGATATTAGTCAGCGCGACCGAAACAAGCAAGCTCTTTTTCATTGCCGCGCTCTGTATGGCGAATAAATAAACTATTCGCTCAAAAACAACGCGGATTCCAGCGCTTATCTAAATAAGCGTTCTATTCTTTACTAAAGAGGAACTAAATTTCAGGATGATACCAAGGGATCCGCAATGACAACGCCTAACTCTCCATCACCGCTGCGGCTGCCTCTTGAGTTTAATACAGAAGAATATCTTAACGTTGTGGATCATGGCGTGTTATTTGTTGATGCTCAGGGCATTCTTCGTTACTACAATCCATTTTGCCAAAAGCTATTCGCACTTGAATACCCCAGCCATCAGCCAATCAATTACTTCCATCTTTTATCATCGTGGAGTGACACTCAAGGTTTATCAAGGCTCTGGCTAATTGAATTCGATGCTGCCATGACGGCACAACAACGGCATTACACTCGGGTAAAACACAACGATGATACGCTTGAGTTTAAACATCAGCCTTTACCATCCGGTGGTTTTGTTCACTGTATTTACAACATCACTCGTAAAGCCAAGCAAGAGCAAATATCCGCACTGCATTATTCCCAGCTACAAACCATGATTGATGCGATGCCCTGCTTCGTGTCGTTGTTGAATACCAATCTTCAATTCGTTATCGCCAATCAATATTACGAACAACATCTTGGTATTTCACGTTCCGACATTGAGGGGTCTTATGTTAGCGATATTCTGCCACCATCGCTTAAAGAACGGCATATGAACCTATTGCATAAGGCATTGCAGGGCGAAACTCAACACTTTGATGATCATGGCCCTAGTGAAGAGAGCTCCATCAAATTTGTTCATGGCGCGTATATCCCCTGCTTTGATCAACACCACAATGTGACCGGTATTGTTGATATTACTTATGACACGACCGACCAGAAAAATCAGGAAGAAAATCTGCGTTTTCTCGCAGAGCGCGACCCGCTGACAGGATTATTTAATCGCCGTAAAGTGATGGAATGTCTGGATCTAGAGATCCTGCGGGCTAACCGGCAATCCTCCCCTTTATCTGTAGCCGTGCTCGATCTCGATCATTTCAAAAACGTGAATGACACATGGGGACATGCCGCTGGCGATTTGGTGTTAAAAGAATTTGCATTGCTATGCCAGCAACAGATCCGAAAACTGGACTACTTGGGCCGGATTGGCGGCGAGGAGTTTTTCCTGATCATGGGAAACACAGACCAACAGGAAGCCAGCATTGTATTGGAACGTATTTTATCCGTTTTACGGCACCATACATTTAAGTGGCAACAGATTGAAATCCATATCACGTGCAGTGCCGGTTTTGTGCAATGGGAACCAACGCAAAGCAACCAACAACTTTATTCCCTGGCTGATAATGCGCTATATCAGGCAAAAAATCAGGGACGAGACCAGATAGTCATTGCCACTTAATAAGTGGCCGTATTCTGTTTTGGACAAGCAAGCCAACAGATGGGATCATAACAACTTATCTATTATTTTTTGAGACAATGTATGAGCTACGAACTGACAGATCTGGAACGCAATGCTGCACTGAGACTGAATGCTGATTATCGCTATGATCATTTCATCAGCAAAGTCGCCCGCAGCGGTGAATTATGGGCATTAAAAGATGACAATGGCCTGCTGTTCCTCAATTCTGATAATGACGAAACATGCCTGCCAGTGTGGCCCCATGCTGACTATGCCAAATTATGGGCCGTTGGTGATCTGGAACGTTATCAGCCGCAAGCTATTACCCTGAAAATCTGGCTGGAGCGCTGGACTGATGGTCTGACACAAGACGGTATTTCCGTGACTGTATTCCCCCTTCAGGGTGAAGAAAATCTGGTGGAAGAACCAACAGAACTGGCAGAAGCGCTGAACAAAAAATTAGAACAATACGCTCAGGAATAGACCTGAAAAGAAAATACTTATATACCCAAAGTAATTGACGTTGCAGCAATGCACAAGTGAACGCGTCAGCGATGCAGCTACTTCAAGTACGGAGGGTATAATCAGGCCATGCATGAGCTCAATATTATCCGGAGATGAAATATGAATTTGCTGGAATTGAATGATTCGTTGATTGAAATACGTCAACAGGAAGAATCTCTGCAATGGCCTGTATTCAATGAAGCGTTAGCGTGGGAATTGGGCTGCACATTGCAATTAGCCGCTGCATTAAATGAAGCCGCTGTGCATATTGAAATTGAGGCTTTTGGCCGGACATTATTTGTTTGCGCCATGCCCGGCAGTGCACCAAGCAATGCTGATTGGGCCCGTCGTAAACGTAATGTAGTACAACTCTTACAGAGAAGTTCTTTAGCTATCGGGCTTGGTTTAAAACGGGACGACACAGATCTGCAGCGCAAAATGGGGTTACCAGACCGTGACTATGCTCCTCACGGTGGGAGCTTTCCACTTCGCATTTTAGGTTCCGGCTGTATCGGTTCAATAACCGTTTCAGGTATGCCAGAATTTGATGACCATGCATTGATTGTTAGCGTTTTACAAGCCTGGCAGGACAATGGCTGGCAAAAGCCGGATCTTTTCCTATAAAGTGCAGTACACAAAGATAAACAAATATCGATTATCTGATAAAAAAAGACCGCCAATAGGCGGTCAAACATTTCACTTGGGGTGAATTACTTCTGTTTCAGCCAGAGGAATTGGAAAGGTTCCAAAGTGAGTACGCCATTTTCCAGCACAACATCTTGCTGCTGATATTGGTCATAAACGTAGTGACCAAAACCAGTTTGTTCCAGAATAGCTTGCGACAACGTTTGCTGTTGAGCAGACATATTCATCAGCACCAAGGTTTTGTGCCAGTCACGTTCACGTAGGAATGAAAATACATGCTGATTTTCATTTTTAACCAGTTGGTAGTTATTTTCGTTGTAAAACTCAGGGATCGTCTTACGCAATGCAATCATGCGTTGTAAAGCACTAAACACCCGGTGTTCGATGGTACCCGGCTGGTTTCGTTTTGCTGCTTTCTTCCAGTCTATGATCGGGCGGTTCAGCCAGCGGTTATCATCCTGTTTGCTTGGGTCTTCCAAGAAGGAGTAATCATTGGTACAAGCTAGTTCATCGCCGTAATAAACCAGCGGAATACCGCCAAATGACATAATGCCACTGTGCATCAGCAAGGTTTTCCGGATCGCCTGTTCGATCAGCTCTGCATTGCCCTCTTCCAACCCTTTTTCCAGCCCCAGCAAAGTGGCAGTCGCCCCGGTGATGCGAGCATCCTGAGTTTTCGGGTTATACATGAACCGTTGGCCTTTTGCCGGACTACCGGCAAATTCACCTACGTAGTAAGAGATCATGAATTGTTTATGGTCAAACGGATTGTAACCGGCGGCCAAAATATCCTGATCGGCATAACCTAAACCGATGTCATCGTGACAACGGATGTAGTTGATCCATGTAGTACCTTTCGGCAAGCGTGGAATATTCTGCAGACCATGTTCCAGAATACGTTTGTTCTGCGTTGCCATCGCATCCCACAAATACACCATGTAGGAAGCGTTATAGGCAATTTCGCACTCATCAACGGTGCCACCGCCGAGGTATTTGACGATTTCAATCGGCTGAACAATGGCTTCGGCTTTGAAGATCGCACCCGGTGCAGCAATTTTGGTACACGCCTTAAACAGCTGCAGCAGGATATGCGCTTCGTCTAAGTTCTGGCTTTGCGTGCCCAATTTTTTCCACATGAAAGCCACAGCATCAAGACGCAGAACATCTACCCCCTGATTCGCCAAATTGAGCAGGATCTTGATCATCTCAATAAAGACTTTCGGGTTGGTGTAGTTCAGATCCCACTGGTAGGTATTAAAGACCGTGAACACCCATTTATTGATGGTTGGCAGATAAGTGAAATTACCCGGCGCGTTTTCCGGGAAAATCTCCGGCAGTGTTTGTTCAAAGGCATCAGGCATCGAACGATCATCGTACATGTAATACATGTCTTGATATTCTTTCTCGCCCTGCAGTGCTTTTTTCGCCCACTCATGTTCGTTAGAGGTATGGTTTAAAACCAGATCCAGTTCCAGCAACATGTTTTTAGCACGGAAAGTTTTGGCAATTTTGCGGATATCGGCCATCGAACCAAAACGTTTTTCCACGGTGCGATAATCACTGACTGCATAACCGCCATCATTGGCTTCTTGCGGCATTTTCAACAGAGGCATCAGGTGCACATAGTTGACACCTAACTCTTCCAGATAATCGATCTTCTGCATGAAGCCTTTCAGATTTTTACTGAATCGATCGACATACAACATGGTCGCAACCCAGTTCGGGCTCATGATCCAGTCTTTGTCTTCTTCACGCTGCCGATCGAGATCGCGTAATTCAGGTTCCCGCGCCAGATGCATTTCTGCCAGCGCTAATACCAGTTCTGAAAAACGATTAGTGAAATCGGCCCGCTCACCATACAAGCGAGTGAATTTTGCAAATACCTCACCGAATTGGGCGCCGAGGCGCACCAAAAATTCGGATAAATCTTTACCAGCATGTTTTTTACTTAGCAGGCTTACTACATCATGCAGCAACTTGTCTTTATTCACTGACATTGATTACCTCACTCTTCACTCAGGCCGCAGACAAAATTTTGGCAACAATTGGCGCTTTCTGTTGCAGTAACAGACTGCCCGCCGTGCTGGTATCAAACAGATGCACATGATCCAGTTTGAAGCTGACTTCAATGGTTTTGCCACGCGGAATGATATGGCTGCCATCAGCCACCACAACGACCTGATCTTCACCGGCATATTGGGTATACGCGAAGGTGGTTCCCCCCAACGCTTCCACCACATCGACATTCAATGCGATATTTACATCACCGGTTTCACCGATCAGCAGATGTTCGGGGCGAATGCCCATCAGTAATACATCGCCGACTTTCACCGGACGATCTAAGGTCATGGAGAATTGCTCGCCGCCAGACAATTGCAGCTGCACTTTTGTTCCATCCATTTGCAGCACTTTGGCATTGAGGAAATTCATGCGTGGTGAACCGATAAAACCGGCCACGAACTGGTTCACTGGGTTGTGATACAGCTCTAATGGTGCGCCAACCTGCTCAACACGACCGTCGCGTAAGACCACAATTTTGTCGGCCATGGTCATGGCTTCAACCTGATCATGAGTAACGTAAACCATGGTGTTGCCAAGTTGCTCGTGTAGCTTGGAAATTTCCACACGCATCTGCACACGCAATTCGGCATCCAGATTCGACAACGGTTCATCGAACAAAAATACTTTCGGGTTACGCACGATAGTACGGCCAATCGCGACACGCTGACGCTGACCACCGGAAAGTTGTTTTGGTAAACGATCGAGCAGTGGTTCCAATTTCAGAATACGAGCGGCTTCACCCACACGTTGTTCGATCTCTTCTTTCGGGCGTTTCGCCAAGCGCAGGCCAAAACTCATGTTTTCTTTCACCGTCATGTGCGGGTAAAGCGCATAAGACTGGAACACCATGGCAATGCCGCGATCAGACGGCGACACGTCGTTCACCGTCAAACCATCGATGATCACTTCGCCATCAGAGATAGTTTCCAGCCCGGCAATCATGCGCAACAGGGTGGATTTACCACAGCCTGATGGGCCAACAAACACCACGAATTCACCATGTTTAATATCCAGATCCACCCCATGAATGGTTTGAACCTCACCGAAACGCTTGATGACTTTATTCAGTTTTAAATCAGCCATTCTGGTAATCCTTCTCGAAATCTTTATTTCATCAATTCTTAAAAGTCGTTGTCTGTGCGCCTGAAAATCAGCCTTTCACACCAGCGCTCGCCATACTTCTGACAAATTTCTTCTGGAACAGCAGGAACACCACCAACACAGGAATGGTCACCATACTGGCGTAAGCCATGATTTCGCCCCATTCGGTTGTGGTGCCGAAGAACTGCTGAATACCCGGTTGCAGTGGGCGCACTGATTCGCCCTGCACCACCATGATTGGCCACAGATATTGGTTCCACATATTCAGGAATTGCAGGATGGCGACGGTAGCAAACACAGGGCCGGACATCGGCACAATCACCTTCCAGTAGATCTGCCAAGGGGTAGCACCATCAATCGCTGCTGCTTCATCAAAGTCTTTCGGAATATCACGGAAGAATTGATAGAACAGGAAGATAGAGAAGGTGTTCGCCACCATCGGTAAGATCTGTACGTGCAAGCTGTTCAGCCATGAGTTTTCCAGAATGATCTGACCGTTCTCCCAGCCAATCCAAGGCAGGTGCGCCACCAGCATCAGCAAAGGCACTGAGATCGCTTCAAAAGGAATAATCAGCAACGCGATGATGGCAGCCAGCACAAATTTCTGACCCTTCCAGCGCAGACGTGACAGCGAAAATGCCGCCAGACTGTTCACCAATAACCCCAGTAATACGGTTGCGCCCGTGATAAACATTGAGTTAACAAACATGGTCTCAATGGCACTTTTTTCAAACACAGAAATGTAGTTCTTCAGTGAGATATCTCCAACCGGCAGTAAAGCCCGCAGCGAGAATAAGTCGGTGAAGATCTGCTGTTCCGGCTTAAATGATGACATGATCATAAAAATCAGCGGGAACAAGAAGATATATGCCAGCAGTAACAGCGCCGCATACGTCAGCAAGCGTTTGTAGATAAGGGTTGGATCAACCATAGCAGAAGTGTTTTTCATGCTTATTTCTCCCGCTTGTCGAAGTAATATTTCTGACCCATGGCAATGGCTAAGATCACCAGGAAGTAAACCACGCTGATGGTCGAACCATAGCCGATATCCTGCTCACGGAAGCCTTTACGCACCGCGTGATACATGACGGTCGAGGTGGAATCAGCCGGGCCACCCGAGGTCATGACATCGACCTGAGTAAACAGACCGAACGCGGCAATAGTGGTAGAAATAATCACGAAGATGGTGGTGTTGCGTAGCCCCGGCAGGGTCACGTTGACAAATTTCTGCCAGCTATTCGCGCCATCCAGTGACGCCGCTTCATACAGATCTTCCGAAATGTTCTGCAAACCCGCCAGGAAGATAAGCATTTGATAACCCGCCCCCTGCCAGGCCGACATGATCACGATGGCAGGCATTGACCATGCAGGATCACCCAGCCAGTTGATCTTGTCGATCAGCCCAAAAGAGACTGAATTGAGAAACTCGTTAATCAGGCCAATGTCTTTGTGATAAAGGAATGTCCACACAATCGACACGACAACCATTGAGGTAACCACCGGAGCAAAATAGGCGGTTCGGAAGAAATTGGTGCCTTTCAACCCCATATTGACGAGTAGAGCCAGCAACAAAGCCGCGCCACACTGCAGTGGAATAACCAGAAACGCGAACTTAATCGTATTTATAAACGATTTAATAAATATCGGATCTTTAGCTAACAGCACGACACGGGAATCAGAAAAAGTAATGGTCGACAGTTCGCTATAACCTTTATAAGAAGGATCTTGGCGCAATACTTTACGCAGGCGCTCGAATTGCGGTTCGCCTTTTGCGTCTAATACCAGTTTGCTTTGTTCATCACGTTGCGCATCTTGTGTCAGCCAGCTAACTGCCAATAAGCGATCATAGTTACGTAGCCCAACACCTTCCGTCGGGTTAGGTGATAATAAACGTTGATCCGTGAATGAGAGAATTACTGCCATCACGAAGGGAACAAAGATAAAGAGGATCAATCCAAAAAATGCCGGACTGCCCATGAGCCAGCCGTAAAACCGCTGACGTCGCATCAGGCTGTCATTCTTTTTTACCCGCGCAGCGGGTGGTGGTTGAATAAATGCTGAATCCGCCATCATTTACGTCCTATCTGAACTTCGGATAAGGCCCGCATTGCGCGGGCCAGACTACAGATTATTTTTTGAAACCGTAACCGTTGTTGTCTTCAATGTTACGTTCGATAGCTTCTACTGCTTTATCCAGCGAATCCTGAACATCGCCACCATCCAGAATGTCATTCACCGCTTTCTCGAAGCTGCTGGTGATCACAGGGTAAGCAGGTGTTTCCGGACGCATTTTTGCGTATTTTTCAGAGAACTCGTAGAACAAACGCCATTTACCACCGGCCTTGTAATTTTCAGTCATCGCTGCTGCAGCCGCTGTATTTGGAATCAGGCTGGTCGCATTAGACATCGCAGCGATTTCGTCTGGTTGCAACAGGAAGCTCAGCCATTTAGCGGCACCCGCTTTATCCGGACAGGCTTTGCTGATCCCCCAGTGCCATGAACCACCACCGATCACCGGACCATTACCAAAATCAGGAACAGGCATGATAGCTAAGTCGTCACCGTAGGCTTTCGTCATGTCACCCACTGCCCATGAGCCGTTGTAGTGAATAGCCACTTTGCCTTGCAGGAAGCCTTTATCATCAGTTGGCTTACGGTCGATGTATTTTTCTTTAACCAGTGACTGCATCCAAGTGCCCCATGCCACAGCTTTTTCGCCGTTCAGCACGCCTTCTGATTCCACATAGTTCGCGCGGTTGATTTGATCGCCACCAAAACTTTGCAGGAATGGGCCAAAACCATAAGAGTACCATTCGCCGCTCCAGCTGGTGTTGATATCAAATGGATAGCGGAATTCACCTGATTTTTTCAACTTTGCCAGAATTTCGTTGAACTCGTCTTTTGTCCATGGCTTATCAATTGTCGCTTTACGGATGCCGTGTTTATCCAGAATGCTTTGACGAGAGAACAGCGCCAGTGACACGTCATACTGACCAACGGAATAAACTTTACCTTTATAGGTGCCTTTACCCACACTGTTGAGCTGTTCCAGTTGTACTGCGGGCAGCAAGCCATTCAGTTCCACCAAATTACCGGCCCAGGCAAAGTTAGGTACAACGGGCTGATCCATATCGAGCGCACATGGCAATTTACCTGCCAGCGCAGCAGCGTTAATGGTTTCGGTATAGGCCCCTTCCGGGATCATTTCCATTACCACTTTGTATTCGTTCTGGCTCTTATTGAAACGTTCCACTGCAGCTTTAGAGGCGGCGATCTCCTTTTCATTGGTATCGTGACGCCAAACTTTAATTTCGGCTGGCGCAGCCATCGCTTGTGCAGATGCAGCAGCAATCAATGTGGCAAGAACAGAGTAACTCATTGTTTTCATGTTCATTCGATCATCCTTTGTTTTGGTTTCTTGCTTACAAATACAGTGGAACACTGTGTTTTACAGGCTTAGATATAACCCAGCCAAATGTAACTATTCATGTAACAAGCCAAGCATAGCTAAACCGTTTCAGTGGCGCTAAATATGCCCAAAAAGTGATTCCGCTTATGTGATCTATGTTGTGGATTTGTAACAAACAGAAAAATGTAACATGTTACAAACCTCGGATGTGATCAGTGTCATAATACGTTGATATTTCTTGATCTAACTCTGCTGATTCGATACAGCAATGAATTTTGCAAATTGCAAAATGCCTGTATTCGTTGCGTTTTGCACCAAAGCTTCGAAAGAAACCAATTCTTTTGTGATATTGGTAACTATTTCCAATTGGCTTGATACTTGCTTTGTGAAATTGACTTAGATCAATGTTTGAGTACGCTGAATTTGATGTAAGCCCGACCGCTGCATTGTCTGTTCTGGAGACGCCAATGAAACTAAACCAACCCGTTACTCAAAATGAAAGAACCTATTCTCAGGATCTAAATCTTATTTCTACCACCGACCTGCAAAGTAACATTACAGATGCCAATGCCAGCTTCTGTGAAATTGCCGGGTTTACTCTTGATGAATTACGCAACAAACCACACCACGTCGTGCGCCACCCTGATATGCCTCCGCAGGCGTTTGCTGATATGTGGAAACATATACGCCAGGGCAGTAGCTGGATGGGTTTAGTCAAAAATCGTTGCAAAAATGGCGATCACTATTGGGTTAATGCCTTTGTTACGCCGATCAGAGACAACAAAGGAAACGTCATTGAATATCAATCTGTTCGTGTCTCACCGGGTGATGAAGAAAAAAGACGCGCGGAGAAAATTTATACCCAACTCAACAACAACCAAACGCCTTGGCAGCTTCGCATGCCTCATTATTCATCATCGTTCCTGATTCAATGCATTCTAACTATTAATGCGTTGTTACTTAGTTGGATGGCAATATCAGGCTTTAACCCTATTCTTATGACGCTGTGTGCATTCACCATACTGACTGCATTGTTATTAAATAATAGACAGTCATCGCGTATTCGCAAATTAAGCAAAAGAGCACAAGAACGATTTGATAACCCATTAATGCAATTGATTTATACCGGCAAAGTAGGCTCACTCTCTGCCATTGAACTGTCAATGTTAATGAACGAGGCAGAATTACGCGCAGTTGTCGCCAGAACAGGTGAAACCAGCCATAACATCTTGGCCGCAGTAAATGAGGATGTAAAAAATGTGTTGTCGATTACCCGCAATCTGGAACAGCAGCGCGCTGAAACAGAGATGGTGGCCACCGCAGTAACAGAAATAAGTAATTCAATTAAAGAAGTGTCTGAAAGTGCGGAACACACCTCATTGGCGATAGATAAAGCAACCATCTTATCCAGTGAAGGCAGAGACAGTGTCGATAGCACCATTCAGGCAGTTGTCGGCATGCACGATGAAATTAACCGTTCTCAACAAGTGATCAACGCACTGGCGGGCGATTGCCGGGCCATCGAACATATTCTCGATGTCATCAATAATATTGCCAATCAAACCAATCTCTTAGCCCTGAACGCTGCCATTGAAGCCGCCCGAGCCGGAGAACATGGCCGCGGATTCGCCGTCGTTGCCGATGAAATTCGTTCACTGGCAATCAAAACACAAACCTCAACCAATGAAATTCAGAACATGATCAACGAGTTACAAACTAGTGCGACAAAAGCAGAACAGGCGATGGAATCTGGCCGACAACTGTCTGCCGTTTGTCAGGACAAAGCGAAAAGCACAGGTCTGGTATTAGAAAAAATTGATGCGATGTTGCAAGAAATTGCAGCAGCGGGATCTCAGATTGCGCAAGCGGTGCACCAGCAGGCGGGCGTTACCGAAGAACTCTCTCATAATGTATTTAACATTAAATCTCTGGCGGAAGAATCAACCAACAGCAGCCACAAAACAACCAGTGGAATTAATGATCTGGCCGATCGTTTAAATGATTTGGATCGTCTGATTATTCAGTTCCAAAGGAGTAAACCGCATGAATCTCGTCGTAATGGTTATGTTACTCAAGCCGCTACTGCCTGATGTCGGCACATTCCCTGCTAAAACCTTACTCTATTACAGAGAATGTGATATAGCGCTGATTGTCGTGAGGTGACACAAGTGAGCCGCTTGTCACAGACACACCCGCCGTACTTCATGGACTATTATTAATAGTAGGAAAATCAATAACGCACCGGAGTGCATTACCATGAAATATCTCGTTCTGGATGTCGGTGGCTCGGCCATTAAATATGCGTTAATGGATAAACAAGCTGTCGTACTGGAAAAAGGCCAGGTAGCAACACCGTTAGATAGTTTTGGTGCTTTCAGCTCAGAAATCATCCGTTTATATAAACATTATCAGGATCAAATTAC
>ERZ650307.800-NODE-800-length-17856-cov-6.404359_pt1 | contig 17856 bp, 14 predicted proteins | sample MGYA00376243_ERZ650307 | MGnify/ENA primary metagenome ERZ650307 (study PRJEB26733, sample SAMN07839242) | wastewater metagenome | biome: urban; feature: artificial channel; material: waste water | place: USA: North Carolina | collected 2016-03-31 ... | reverse complement strand
AGATCAACAAGGCCAGCGTGACCGACCGGCTGCGCGAAATCAACGGCGACGCGGACGCCAAGGAAGAAGCGGAAGTGCTGAACCGCTGGCTCAAGCTGGCTAAGGAAGAGGCGGATTTGAAGAAGCGCTTGAAAGATACCGAGGCCGCACTCGACGCCAAGGCCTATGCACACTATTCCCAATTGAGTGAAGCCGACACCAAGGCGCTGGTGGTGGATGACAAGTGGTTAACGGCTTTGAGCACCGCCATCCACGGCGAAATGGACCGCATCAGCCAGGCGCTGACGCAGCGGGTAAAGGAGCTGGCCGACCGCTATGACACGCCCATGCCGCAAATGATCAGCCGCGCGGCGGAGTTGGAGGCCAAGGTGAACCAACATCTGGAGAAGATGGGGTTTGCATGGAACTGATGCCGGGGTACAAGCAGACCGAGGTGGGGGTAATTCCCGAAGATTGGAGTACTGCGAGGTTGTCGGCGCTGGTTGAAAGAGGGTCGCCAATTACTTACGGTGTTGTTAAACCCGGGAGTAATGACCTTGACGGTGTGCTCTTCATTCGCGGTGGAGATATTTTTGCTGGAAAAATAGAACAAAGGCAGCTCAGGAAGATACCCAAAGCTGTGTCCGAAAAATACAAGAGGACACTTTTGGAAGGGGGGGAAATTTTAGTTAGCTTGGTCGGCTACCCAGGTGAAGCTGCCATTGTTCCACCTTATCTTCGGGGAGCCAACATTGCTCGGCAAGTTGCATTGGTACGATTGAGTAATCAGTTGCAGATATTTCCTGATTACATATGCAAATTCCTTCAATCTGATCTTGGCAAACGTCAATTGCTGAAAGAGGCCATCGGCTCGGCTCAGCAGGTCATCAACCTGAGAGACATTCAAAAAGTTGCCGCTGTAATACCTCCAACTACATCAGAACAACGTGCTATCGCAGAAGCGTTGAGTGATGCCGATGTCCTCATCGAATCCCTAGATCAACTCATCGGCAAAAAGCGCCAGATCAAACAAGGCGCCATGCAGGAATTGCTCACCGGCAAGCGACGGCTGCCGGGGTTTGGTAGGGAGTGGTCAACAATTACTATGAGAGACGTACTAACAATGCCGGCAACCTACGGCATTGTTACAGCTGGCGCATTTATTCAAAACGGCGTAAAGATGCTGAGAGGTGGAGATATTTTTGATGGATCAATTAACAATGAATTGCCCATGGTCTCACTTGAAAAATCTGCCGAGTACAGCAGAACTGTATTAACCAAGAATGATGTTGTCATAGCCTTGGTTGGTTATCCCGGTGCATCGGCAAAAATCCCGGATGAACTAATCGGAAGCAATATTTCTCGCGCAGTAGGTCTTTTAAGATTGAACGATAGGGTTAGCCCCGACTATCTGGTTTGCATGCTCAACTCACCTGATGGCAGAAGAATGGTTCTAGCACCAAGTGCAGGCTCTGCCCAACAAGTGGTCAACCTTGCTGCACTCAACAAGTTACAGTTTTCAATCCCAGTTAGGGAAGAACAAGAAGCAATTGCTTCGATCTTCAACGAAATGGACACCGAACTCGCTGTGCTGGAGTCCCGGCTCACCAAGGCCCGCCAGATCAAGCAGGGCATGATGCAGGAGTTGCTGACCGGGCGGATTCGGCTGATATGAACAGCAACGATTCATGGATGCCCGCGTGACAATCCAGCACCATATGAGCGAGGAGTACACGGATAGCATGGAGGCGCTCCTTCCTGCGCTGGCGCAAATGGCCCTGCAGCGCGCGCACCGTCGGGCGCTTGCTACCAACAGGGTGTTGGTACAGGCCCGCAGGAGCCAGTTGCTGGAGACTTTCTCAGATGGCACGCTGCGGGTGATTCATATCATCGCCAAACCCATAGCGGTGGCTAGGGGCACCAGGGATTCCGGGCGTGCAAGGCGTGACTACAAGAAACTGAAAATGGGCTTTTTATGCTGAAGCACCTAATACTGCACAATTTTCGCCGGTACGAATCGGCACAGTTCCAGTTCCATCCCCAATTCACCGTGCTGATCGGCAACAACGGTGCGGGTAAGACAACGGTTCTGGACGCCCTAGCGATGATGCTCAATACCTACTTCCAAGGAGCGGGCCTGCCCACCGGAGGCGGCACTATCAAACCCGAAGATGCCCGCTTCATCCTTACCCATAAAGAAGGACAGGTGTTCCGGGAGCGCCAGGATGAGGTGTATCTCGAAGCACTAGCCCATCTGCACGGTGTGGATGTGACGTGGCGGCGCGACATTGGCGACCGGGGTGGCAAAGCCAAGGAACTGGTTCGCCTGGGGGCCAGGGGCAGAAGCCAGATCAAGGAGGGGCTTGACCCCGATCTCCCGCTGCTGCTGTACTACGGTGCGGGCCGTTTGTGGAAGCTGCATGACGATGTTGAGACGGAAAGGCCCTCTTCGCAACTCGATGCCTACCGTTATTGCCTTGACCCGAAATCTGATCAAAAGTCTTTTGAAAAGTGGTTCAAGAAGCTTGCCTACTCCGAGCTTCAAAAGCGCACGCCCATCCCCGCTACTGCGGCGGTAAAGGGTGCGGTACTAGCCTGTATACCGGGTGCGCAAGACTTTTTTCATGACACGGATCAGGACCAGCTCACCATACGCTTGGAGAAGGAGGGGCTGGTGCCTTTTAACAGTTTGAGCGATGGCTATCGCAACATGGTGGGCATGGTGGCGGACATTGCACACCGGGCCTCACGGCTCAACCCCCACCATGGCGCAGATGCGGCCTTGCGAACGGAGGGCATAGTGCTGGTGGACGAAATGGACCTGCATTTGCACCCCAAATGGCAGCGGCGAGTGGTACGCGACCTGAAACGGGCGTTCCCCAAAATTCAATTCGTGGGCTCCACCCATTCCCCATTCATCCTGCAGTCACTGGAGCCAGGTGAAGTGATTGACCTGGACCAGCCCCGGAAAACTCTGAACCTAGACCTTGTGCCTGATGGAATCGCGACCCCTGGGCCAAAGCAGGATTTCAGCAACCGCTCCATTGAAGACATTGTGGAGCGGGTGATGGGGGTTCCCCTGCCGCAGCGCAGCGAGCGCTACCAACGGATGTACGACACAGCCAAGGAATACTACAAGGTGCTTGAGCAGGCCAAGGAGGCAGATGAAGGTACGCGACAGGAATTGAAGGCTAGGCTGGATGAGTTGTCGGCACCGTTCAGCGACAACGTGGGCTACCACGCATTTCTGGAAATGGAGCGCCTTGCTGCGGGCATGGGTAAATCAACGCACGCCGAGGAGTCGTGATGCGGCCAGTGCAGCGAGGTGCTTGCCCCCAGGATGCAGACGGAAACGATGTTGCTTTCACCGAGTACATGCAGGCGCGTCGGGCGTTGATCGAGCGCCTGGGTGAATGTTGTTCGTATTGCGAAATGCAGTTGGACGCTTCGCTGGCGGTCGAGCACGTTCAACCCAAAAAGCCGCCGGGGGCCGCGGCTGCTCTGCCTGAGCGTGAGCTGGCTTGGGGCAATTTTCTACTGGGCTGCACCAACTGCAATTCCATCAAAGGGGATACGGATGTGGTCCTGGGCGACTATCTGTGGCCCGATCGCGATGACACGTACCACTGCCTGCGTTACAGCGAAGGCGGCTTGGTGCAGAGCGTGCCTGGCCCGACACAGGTCCAGGCGGATCGCCTAATTGCCCTGGTGGGACTGGACAGGACCCCCGATACCGCCAGGGCGTCGGACCGACGTTGGCTCAACCGCCGGGAGGCTTGGGACATAGCCGTGCGGGCCAAGGACCGGCTGGCTCGCTGCCCGCAGGAAGACATGAAAGATCAGATCATCGACACCGCGAAAGCCAAGGGCTTCTGGAGCGTATGGGCAACGGTCTTTTACGATGATGTGGATATGCTGGCGCGCTTGATGGCGGCACACCCCGGAACCAGGACAACTTACTTCGCGTCCCTCAATCCGCCAGCCTGACATTCACAGACCGCTGCTGGCTGCGGCCTTGCCGCCTGCGCTCCAGTTCCTGCACGCTGTTCCCCGAACGGCGCACTGCTTGTGGGCTCGGCGTGAGGGGCGGAGAGGGATAGGAATTTTGGGGGGGCGGTCACATCAAGTGGCTGGTGATCCAGTGTAGTGAGTGAGCTTGCGGCGAGGGAGAAAACATCCATATGAACGACATTGGCAAGCCAGAGCGTGCCACGCAAAACCGCGTGGTCAAACTGTTCTGCGACGAGTTGGGTTACCGCTACCTGGGCGACTGGGCCGACCGCGCTGACAACAGCAATATCGAAGTGGGCTTGCTGACCGAGTACCTGACCAGCGCGGGCTACACCCCACCGCAGATCAGCACGGCACTGCACAAGCTGCGCACCGAAGCCAACCACCCCGAGCGCAGCCTGTACGGCAACAACCAGGCCGTCTACCATTTGCTGCGCTATGGCATCCCAGTGAAGACCGAGGCGGGCAAGGCGACGGAAACAGTGCACCTCATCAACTGGAAAGAGGCCACCAACAACCACTTTGCTATTGCCGAAGAAGTCACCCTCAAAGGCAAACAGCAGCGGCGGCCTGACTTGGTGCTGTACGTTAACGGCATCGCCATTGGCGTGCTGGAACTCAAGAACAGCCGGGTCAGCATTGGCGATGGCATTCGGCAAAGCTTGTCGAATCAGCAGCCCGAGTTCAACGCATGGTTCTTCAGCACCGTGCAGTTGATCATGGCGGGCAACGATTCCGAAGGGATGCAATACGGCACCATCGGCACACCCGCAAAGTTCTTTCTGACCTGGAAGGAAGACGAGGCAGACAACAGCCGCTTCAAGCTGGACAAGTACCTGCTGAAGATGTGCAACAAGTCCCGCATCATTGAGTTGATGCACGACTTTGTGCTGTTTGAGAGCGGCGTCAAAAAGCTACCCCGCGTGCACCAGTATTTCGGGATCAAGGCTGCGCAAGAGCATGTGAAGCAGCGCAAGGGCGGCATCATCTGGCACACACAGGGGGCGGGTAAAAGCATCTTGATGGTGCTGCTGGCCAAGTGGATTCTGGAGAACAACCCACAGGCGCGGGTGGCGATCATTACCGACCGTGACGAGCTGGATAAGCAGATCGAACGGGTGTTCACCGACGCTGGCGAGACCATTTGCCGCACCAGCAGCGGGCGGGACCTGATGAGCCAACTGAGTCAGGCCACGCCCCGGCTGCTGTGTTCGCTGGTGCACAAGTTTGGCGTGACGGCCAAGAATGCCGATGCGGACTTTGATGCCTTCATCAAAGACCTGCAGGCTCAGCCCAGCACTACAGTGGGAGAGGTGTTTGTATTCGTGGATGAATGCCACCGCACACAGGGGGGCAAGCTCAACCGGGTGATGAAGGCGTTGATGCCGAATGCCGTGTTCATCGGCTTCACCGGCACGCCCCTGCTCAAGAAAGATAAGGCCACCAGCCTGGAAGTGTTTGGCGGCTACATCCATACCTACAAATTCAGCGAGGCAGTGGAAGACGGTGTGGTGCTGGACTTGGTCTACGAGGCCCGCGACATTGACCAGAAACTGGGTTCACAAGACAAGATTGATCAGTGGTTTGACGCCAAAACCAAAGGCCTGAATGACTGGCAAAAGCAAGAGCTGAAGAAGCAATGGGGCACGATGCAAAACGTGCTCAGTTCCAAAGCCCGTATGGACCGGGTGGTGGCCGACATTATTTTTGACTTCAGCGTCAAACCCCGCCTGTCCAGCGAACGGGGCAATGCCATCTTGGTGGCGTCCAGCATCTACGAGGCGTGCAAATACTTCACGCTGTTCCAGAAGACCCTGTTCAAGGGTCGGTGCGCGGTCATCACCTCATACAACCCGCAGGCCAAGGATGTGACGCTGGAAGAGATCGGTGCCAACACTGAAACCGACAAGCAGTTCATCTACAACACCTACACCGACCTGCTGGCCAATGTGCAGCCCAAACCGGGCAAGTCCAAAACCGAAACCTACGAAGACGAGGCCAAGGCGCTGTTCATCAAACAACCGGCCAACATGCGCTTGCTGGTGGTGGTGGACAAGTTGCTGACCGGCTTTGATGCGCCGCCGTGCTCGTACCTGTATATCGACAAGTCCATGCAAGACCACGGCTTGTTCCAGGCCATCTGCCGCACCAACCGGCTCGATGGTGAAGACAAGGACTTTGGCTACATTGTCGATTACAAGGACTTGTTCAAGAAGGTGGAAAACGCAATTGCGGTGTACACCTCGGAAATCGACCACAGCGCTGGCGGTGCTGACCCGGAAGTGATGCTGCAAGACCGGCTGACACTGGGCCGGGAGCGGCTGGACAACGCGCTGGAAGCCATGTTCTTGCTGTGCGAGCCGGTGTCCCCACCCAAGGGGGAGTTGGAGCACATCCACTACTTCTGCGGCAACACAGAAATTGCCGACGACCTCAAAAACCGCGAGCCGCAGCGCGTGGCGTTCTACAAGGGCGTGGTAGCGCTGCTGCGCGCCTATGCCAACATGGCCGACGAAATGACCTCTGCCGGGTACAGCGAAGCCGACGCCAAAGCCATCAAGACCAAGCTGGACCAGTATCTTGCCATCCGCGAGATCATCCGCAAGGCCAGCGGCGAGACGCTGGACCTGAAGCCGTTCGAGGCGGACATGCGGCACCTGATCGACACTTACATCGAAGCCAGTGAGCCGCGCAAGATTTCTCCGTTTGACGGAATTGGCCTGCTGGACCTGATCGTGAAGACCGGCATAGCGGATGCCATTGCCAACAAGCTGGCGGACATGCAGGGCAACCAGCAGGCGATTGCCGAGACCATTGAGAACAACGTTCGCAGCAAGATCATCAAAGAGAGCCTGACCGACCCGGCCTACTTTGAAAAAATGTCTGCGCTGCTCGACGAAATCATCAAGCTGCGCAAAGACAGGGCCATCGAGTACGAAGAGTACCTGCAGCGCATTGCCGACATTGCCACCAAGGTGCAGGCAGGCAAGGCGGAAGACACGCCAACCAAGCTGGACTCCCCTGGCAAGCGTGCCGTGTTCAACAATGTGAAGAACTCGCCGGTTCTGCAGGTCAACCAAGTGGCTGAACCAGATGCCCCTTATGGCCTTGCCGACAGTGAGGAAGATCCAGCTGTAGAGCTTGCCCTGAAGATCGACAAGGCGGTGAAGCTGGCCCGACCTGATGGTTGGCGCGGCGTGCAGGCCAAGGAGCTGGTGATCAAACGAGCGCTGTATGACGTGCTCAAAGACGTGGATGAAGTGGAGCGCCTGTTCCTGATCATCTACGCACAGCCGGAATACTGATGCTTGAGACCATCGACTTGGGCGGCATCCCTGCCGATGTGGTCAGAAAGCGCATCAAGCATGTGCACTTGAGCGTGTACCCACCCGCTGGCCGGGTGCGGATTTCTGCGCCAGAACACATGGCGCTGGACACCATTCGCGTGTTTGCCATTTCCAAACTGCCATGGATCAAAGGGCAACAACGCAAAGTGCAGGCGCAGGAGCGCGAATCGCCCCGCGACTACATCGACCGAGAAAGCCACTACCTGTGGGGCAAGCGCTATCTGCTGACGGTGGTGGAGCGCGACGCCGCACCCAGCATCGACCGCCAGCACAATCGCATCGTGCTTTCAGTGCGCCCCGGCACCACCACAGAGCGGCGCGAAGAACTGCTGGATGCGTGGTACCGGGAGCAGGTCAGAACGGCTGTGCCGCCGCTGCTGAAAAAGTGGGAGGCCTTGATGAACGTGAAGGCATCCAAAGTCTTCGTGCAGCGCATGAAAACCAAGTGGGGCAGTTGCAACCCCACCAGCCGCGCCATCCGCCTGAACACCGACCTGGCCAAGAAACCACCCGAGTGCCTTGAGTACATCGTGGTGCATGAACTCGCGCACTTGATCGAGCCCAGCCACAACGCCCGGTTTGTGTCGGTGATGAATCTGTTCATGCCCAAGTGGCAGCACTATCGGGATGAGTTGAATAACCTGCCAGTTCGACACGAGGACTGGGATTATTGAGCTAGTCTGCCCCCCATGACTCACTAAATCGAGACCGAAGACATGAAGAACTATTTTCGAGTGATGCTTGGTGCCAAAAGCGCTTATGCAGCGCTGTGCCGTGAGCAGGGATTCATTGGCGCGGATTACCAGATAGCTCAGGACCTGAGTGCCGACTTGTTCGATAACTGGCGAGACTTTAACCAAAAGTACCGTCCGATTTTCTTGGATGCCCATCCTGAAAAAACGATGATTGGGGCGGGTCTTGCTTGTGGCGCACTATGGACGGTCGCTAAGGGTATTCAAAAAGGAGACATAGTGCTTTGTCCCAATGGATCGGGCACTTACTTCGTAGGCGAGGTGGCGAGCGACTATTTCTATGTTCCGGGTCAACCCCTACCGCATCGCCGCAGCGTTAACTGGCTAGCTCAGACCATCCTGCGTGACGACATGAGCGACGCGTTGAAAAACTCCACGGGCTCAATCGGCACGGTCAGCACGATTACGCCCCATGCTGTTGAGATTGAGAAACTGCTGGGTGTTCAACTCAACGATCCGGTACTTGTCGCGTCCGACCCTGATGTAGAAGATGCTGCAGCCTTCGCTATGGAGAAGCACCTAGAAGATTTTCTAGTCAAGAACTGGGCGCAGACCGAGCTGGGCAAGGACTACGACATATATGCCGAAGACGGTGAACCCGTTGGGCAGCAATACCCTACTGACACCGGCCCGATGGATTTGCTGGCGGTTAAGAAGGACAAGTCTGAACTTTTAGTTGTGGAACTGAAGAGAGGCAAGGCCAGCGACGTGGTGGTAGGCCAAGTGTTGCGGTACATGGGATTTGTGAAGGAAGACCTTGCAGAGTCGCATCAGGCTGTGCGCGGTGCCATCATCGCGCTGGAAGACGATTTGCGCATCCGGCGAGCGTTGGCTGTGACTCCCAACATCCAATTTTTCCGTTACCAGATCAGCTTCAAGTTACTGAAGGGATGAGTCAGCAACAACCCCGTCTTGGCGCATGACGCAGGCAGAGGACTTCGAGCATTTATTAGAAGCGCCACACCGGTCTCTACGACAGCACCTAGTCGGTGAGTGCCGGAAGACGCAGAATCTTCAAGAGTAAATAAGTGAGTTGGGAATGGCCGCAAAACCAAGACAGATAAGAGGAAAGCTTCTGCATGAGGCGTACACACCTGCACAGTCTGATGCTGACGGTTATTCGGATGGCGTTGATTTCGCATCTGTAGTGGGAGACAAGAAATTCCACTCATTTCAGGTTTGGCGCGAAAAGCCAAGCGGCAAGCCCACTTATGTGTATGGACTGACGCTGAAACAGATTGAGGCTATTCGGGCCCGGTCAGATAAAAATCTTGCGGTCGAAAATGCCGAACTACGGACGCAACTGGATGCCGCCAAAAAAGCAATGAGTGAGCTTGAGCAACGAGTGGCTGCTAAAGGAGCCACACTTGCCGAAGAGAATGCAAGGCTTAGAGAAGAGCAGCAGTGGTACATTCACACACTACGCCCCCTGTTGAATCGTCAAACGAATGACTTTACGGCGGGAGCTAGCCAGAGTATCCGCGCCACGCTCATACCAACGGGTGGTATGCAGGGCTTCAGACGAAAATCTAAGCGAAGGTAATATATTTTTATTTTCTTCGATCTTGCCTGCTGGCCGTAGACCTGAGAAAATTGTGTAAATCTCGCTGCAATGGCGAGACGATGGCTACTGGCATTTGCTGTCTTGCTTTTCTTTCCTTGACCCCGACTGATTTTCTCTTGCTATGCCTTTGGCGTGTGAATTTATTGCATGTCCATGCGGCTATGGTTCTCGGAATTTTGCTTTGATTTAAGGTAGCGATAAGACACAGTTATCGACTGCCAGATGACCACCAAAACGGCCCCATCCGCGGGCCGTTTTTTATTGTTTTTCCAACCCGTCCATAGGACTCACCATGAAGAAAATCCGCACTCCGCAGGAGGGCGCTGGCGCAGCTTTGTCTGCTGGCAGCACCACCACGTCCAACCGTACGCTGCAAACGCCGCCAGAGGGCGTTCTGAGCGGTTTTTCGGCCACTGCCGAGCAGTTCATAGCGGCAAGCCAGTCAGCGGCTACCAAGCGCGCTTACGCCTCTGATCTGAAACATTTTTTTGCCAACGGCGGGGCCATTCCAGCCAGCCCAGCCGTTCTGGCCGAATACCTGGCCCAGTGCGCGGAAAAATTGTCGGTAGCGACCTTGGAGCGACGGCTGACCGCGATCCACAAGGCCCACATCGAAAAGAATCTGGAATCCCCAGCGCGACATGAGACCGTGAAGCGCGTGATGCAGGGCATACGCCGGACACTGGGCACCAAGCAGCGGCAAGTTCAGCCGATGGTCAAAGATGATCTGCTGGCGGCGCTGGTGATGATCGACCAGCAGAAGATGACTATTAAGGCCGCGCGTGATCGCGCCTTGCTGCTCGTGGGGTTTGCATCGGCCATGCGCAGGTCAGAGCTTGTGGCCGTGCGTGTGGGGCATCTGACTTACCTGAACAATGGGGTGGAGATTTTCTTGCCCTCCAGCAAGACCGATCAAGAAGCACAGGGTCGTACTGTGTTCATCCCACACGCCGATGGAGAGCGTTGTCCAGTGCGTGCGCTGGAGCATTGGCTGGAAGTCTCTGAAATCACGGAAGGTTTTGTGTTTCGTGCCGTCAGCCGCCATGACCGCGTTGCACGGCATGGTCTGTCAGCGCAATCGGTGGCGCTGGTCGTAAAGGCTGCGGTGGAGCGCGTAGGCGGTAACTCAAAGAAAGTCAGTGGCCACAGTTTGCGTGCTGGCTACTGCACGAGCGCAGCAGAGAAGGGGCTGCAGCCGTGGCAGATACGAGAACAGACGGGGCACAAGTCTGACGTGACACTGGCGAAATACATACGCCCCGTAGCAAGAAGAAAGGTTCCGAGTTTGCTCTAAACGGTCGAACTTTCTCGCCCTCCATCCGCAGTAGTCAGACGTTTCCCTAACATGCTCATTTCCTTCCAACACGATGTGTTTCCCACGCCGAGAGAATGCCATCTTGGCCAGCGGGCAGCGCGGAGCTTGGGTGCGATCAACTCAGGTCAGCAAGCGTTTGTCGACCGATTGTGCGTTGTGCGACAGTGAGCTGAAAGAGAAGGCGACAGTCCGTGGCAGTGTGGACATGGTGCGACGCGTTGGAATACGCGCATGGCCCCCTTCATTGAACGCCGTACTTGCTGGTAAGCTTGCGAGACGGGAGAGAGTAGCTTCTTGCACTGAAGACACACTAGTCTGGGTTGTTGGGTCAATCGAACAGCTTCGGATGGTCCTGCGGGCAAGTGGTGGCAATTTGCGAGTCGTAGCCCAATGTAGACGAGCTGCATCGGGTGCTTTGACGTGTTCCTAAAACGAGGGTTGTGCCGAGGCGGCGCCCCGCAAGTGAAACCGTGCCACATCGTGCGGTGTGGCGTGAGAGAGAGTGATGCCGAAAACGCCACAAAAGGCCCCCACATTTGTCGATATTTTTGCTGGTTGTGGCGGGCTTAGCTATGGCCTGATGGCAGCTGGCTGGGACGGCCTGTTCGCAATTGAGCGCGATGCAAATGCCTTTGCCAGCCTTAATGAAAATTTGATTCGCCAAGATGCGCCTAAAAAATTCTCATGGCCGAAGTGGCTGCCGAAAGCGCCACACGGTATCGATGAAGTATTGGTTAGCCACCGTGAGTCGCTTCTGGCGTTGCGAAATAAAGTTGATTTGTTAGCTGGCGGGCCGCCTTGCCAAGGATTCTCTAGTGCGGGGCGTCGTGTGGCAAATGATCCACGAAATCATCTGACATCTTCATATCTTGAGTTTGTCAATCTGGTTCAGCCAAAAATTGTACTTATTGAAAACGTCAAGGGAATTGCTATCGACTTTGATGATGAAGAGTCGGAAGATGGCAAAGTTAATTACGCCAGGAAGATTATCCAGGCACTATCTGTCGAATACAACGTTTCGGCAGAAGTTTTAGATACGTCGACTTTTGGTGTCCCTCAGAAACGGAAGAGATTTTTTATCATCGGATTGCGGAAAGATGCCAAGTTCCACAATAAAGATACGCCGTTCTCTGTAATCGAGCGCGTCCGCCTAGGCTTTCTCGCAAGTAAGGGGCTTTCCGTCCCCGTGGCGGCGAAGAGCGCGATTTCAGATTTGGAGGTTGGACGAAATGGTACGCGTCAAAGTGCTGATTCGGCGGGTTTCCAAGAGATTGCCTACAAAGGCCCACTTACGTCATACCAACGTCTTATGAACGTCGGCGTTGGCAAACATGTCACCGACACTCGATTGGCTCGGCACAATGCAGAAATCACATCCCGTTTTGAAAAAATAATTCAGCTTTGTCATGCAGATGGACGGCTGAATGTGTCAATTTCTCCAGAACTTCGTGCAAGCTTTGGGCTGAAGAAATGTGCAATTAGGGTGCTGGATCCTGATGGGCCGTCTCCCACAATAACAAGCATGCCGGACGACCTTATTCACTATCGTGAGTCGAGGACGCTCACAGTTCGGGAAAATGCAAGGTTGCAAAGCTTCCCCGACTCGTTCGTATTTAAGGGAAAGTACACCACCGGCGGGGACCGCAGAAAAAGGGAAGTACCCCGCTTCACGCAAGTGGCAAATGCGGTCCCACCACTTGTTGCAGAAGCAATCGGCCTAGCGCTGATCGGATATCTGCACCCCACGGAGGTTACTACTGCGTTTTCAGCGCCGCGCAAAGCTCTTCAATACTCTCGTGGTGCTGCAGCAGCTGAAGCCTGAGCGCCTTCATATCGTTCGCCGTTAGCTCTACATTCTTTCGGTTTACAAGTTTACGGTTGAACCCTTCAACCTTAACCCGAACGTGTGCCAACTCGTTGCGTCGGGGCAGGACTTTCTGAATGTACTCGCTCAAAGTGGGGTCACTCGTCTTATGTGCTTCAGGTGCCCCCGCCTTCAATACTTTCCTCAAGAGTTCGAGGCGATCCACGCTTGTGTAGAACGCGTGATAGTCGAAAAGGTCCGAGATGTGCTGGACGGCGGCGATATTGCCCGCAGCTTTCTCAAAACGCTCCTTCATTTCTTCTAGGTCCTTTTGCACTTGCGCGAGCGCCGCAGCCTTGCCTTTGCCATCACAACGGTCGAAGGATGCCACAAGCGCATCCATTACGAACTGGTCAATGTCACTCGTGGTGCCCATCACGATGCCGCGAGAATGGTCAATGTCGACGACTTTCTTGATGAGAGCCTCAAATACCCCGTAGCACCGGTCTGGCAACTCATCTCTCGTTGAGCAAAATACTCCTTCAACACCTCGCGCGAGAACCATCTTTAGCAATTCGTTCGCCTGCGAAGAATAAAAAATAACATCTCGATAGGGAATTAGATGCCGAACTTCCACAAGCCCTTCGTCTCCCTTTTTTCCGGCACCGAGGTCGTAATCCATCAGCACCAGATCAACGTGGTCGGTAAAGACGTCGTCACCGAGGCACGCCACGGCCTCATCAACGGATTCTACGAACCTCACCTGGAGCCGAAATCCCTCGCCACGTACTAGGCGTTCCAGGCGCTCTTTCTGAGCTTGAACTAAGTCTTGCTGATTCTCAACCCAAAGGATGTTGAAATCCATTCTCATCGCGAAATCCTTATTTGGAAGGTTGCCCCTTTCCCTCCGGGCCCCTTCTCTGCAGTGATTGTTCCGTTCATTTCACCCAAAACCATTCGTACGTGATAAAGGCCGAGCCCCGAGCCGTCGGTTGTCGAGAATCCTTTTTCAAAAACTCTGTCGACCGAATCAATTATTCCATTAAATCCTTGGCCATTATCCGTCACCCCAATATGTATGAGCCCTCTCTCAGGGTGGGTAATGTTGAATTTTATTTGATTTGCTCTCGCTTTCTTCGCGTTTGCAATTAGATTGTCAATCACCACGGACACATCAATCGGTTTGAATCTGTATTCAAACCCCTTGCCATCGGTCTCCACCGATACGCGCAATGGGCCGAATAGAAAGTCTTTGGCGACGCCATTTATGTACTGCTCAATATAATCCCCCAGATCGGCTTTAATGTGCTCCGATTCCAGTCGGAAATTCGCCTTCGTTGCAAACTTCGAGACCCCCATAATTTTCTTATTGAGCAGGGATATTCTCTCAATTGCGCTTAAGATGTCATTTCGTTGGATGGACTCTTGCGAAGATACTCGAACCAAAAAATTCTCAATCTGTTGATTGATGTCCACCGCGTACATTGTGACTTGATGGTGGAGGTTGAGGATAGTCGCGGTATCAAGCGATGCAATCGAGGTGAGAAAAAGGTTGCGCTTCTTCTCCTCCTCAAGTTGGACGGTGGTTCTTGATGCGTGCGCTTCGGCAGCGCTAGCCCTCCGCTCGGCGGCCTCTTTGGCTTCTCTTTCTTCATCCGCCTGAATACGCGCCAACTCTTCCGCTTTACGAAGCTCGGCGAACCTCTTCTCGGCATGCTCAATTGATGCGAAGAGCGCCTTGTCCTCGGTCTTCTCGGCGATTGCTCGCAAGCCACCTAGAGAGGCCTCGAATTGAGATGAGCGCTCATCCAGAATGCCGACCAGTTCCTTGTTGTATTCAAGAAGTTCTACCTCATCGTTGTCAACGAGCCTTGCTACAGCACTTGTGACGCGCGCTCGGCCTGGGTCGGTCAGCAGACGTGATACATCACTCGTGTGCCTGTCCTCTTTATCGACGAAGGTGACAGGAATTACATACCTCTCTAGCCGCTTGAGGCAATGCTCCTGAACGCACTTCCTCAGTTGGAGAACGGCGGGTGTTGCGATAAGTCCAGAGTCGCGACTGGACGCCTCTTGAAAGTGTTCGTCGGTTCCTGAAACATCGATTCGGCCGATTAGTTCGCGGGTACCCAAGAAGCGCGAGTACCCCTGTTGCTTTCTGCGATCAATGCCAAACCAGTCATCCCCGTCTTCCCCGATGGGAAATACTCGAAAGCCATTTCTAAACAAGAAGATTGAACCAAACTGAACCGATGGAACGCCCATGCGTTTTGCAAACGTCATTTTTGCCGAAGTATTAAGAAAAAATACCTTTGCGCTGAAACCTGAATTAGCAAGTAAGGGGAATTCGTTGGGCTCTCGGATTCGATATATTAGTGTACCTCGGTCAGTGAGTGTGCTCTCAATTTGGCCGTCGTCAGTTATTTTGACATCGATAAATGTTGTCTTTTCCTGTAGAGTAGAAAAGATAAAGTTTCCAACGGGGCCGTTTACTAGAGCGTTGGGGGATACCTCCTCCCCTTTTTTTTTCAGACTAGCAAGGGATTGACTATCGGTGTCCTGCTGATCAGGCGCATGGACAATAATCTTAAATCCGTCAGATTCCGCGCCAAAAGGATTTATGAGCTTGGACAGCGCAGACTTGAGGCGAAGTATGTCTTCCCGAGTCCATAACCTTCGGAGTCTTTCAATAGTTATGGAGGTTCCATGCGTTACCGCCGGTATTTTATCCGGCAAGCCGAATCCCGTAGTCTTTTTTGCATACTGAACTGGGATGGTCTCAAATCGTTCTAGGAGGTTGGCATCAAAACGACTCCAGTCAACTCGAACGGCATGTACGGGGCCTGCCACATCGGCCTTGGGCCTTGTCTGGAGGACGACAACCTCTCCAAGGCGGTCCGAAGAAAATCGACCAATACCCTTGCTTCCGGCATAGCGCCTCCGGTCTGATATTTCGTCCCGAAAGTCTTGCCGAATGCGCTTTGAAGAGTAAGCCACGAATAGCCACTTTTTCTGTATGTCCTCCTCAGACATTCCAGAACCGTTGTCAGCGACTACGATGGTCTTGTCGTCGAAATAGATGTCAACTCGACTGGCCGATGCATCGAATGAATTTTTGACAAGCTCAAATATTGCGACCTCATCGTTCGTGATGAGTTCTCCACCTAGTACACTTTTCAGTCCACTACTAACGTCAAAATGGAGCGGGACAGGAGTTCCAGTTGGTGGGATGGTTTGAACATCTGGTTCCGACACGTTACCCCTTCGTTATCGAGTTCTTTGCCTAAGTATCGCTGCATCCGAGGTGCGGTAGCAGGCGAGGAGGACCTCCCCAGAGTCTGATGGTAGCCGGAGCCAGATGCATTTGTCGCATAGATTTCAAGCGGATGACGGGGGTGCGACGCTATGCAGCCTCTGGTTTGCGGGGCGCGCTTGCAAGGGGAGTGCGGCAACCTTCTTGTTTCGCCTTTAGGCGGCAATCCACCCGACAAGGCCTGAATTCTGAAGAGCTGAAGGGGCGAGAATGACACCGTTGCGCAGACTTTAAGAACTCCTCGAACGGCTGCCCTACTCTTTGAGGTGTCCATGCCTTTGGCTCTGTGGCACAAATCGAATTGCAGGCGGCATGGCCCATGTCCCAGGCGGACCTATGCCACGGCAGCTACCAGCACGGTTTGAGGGCGCCCGATTTGGCTGAAGCGATTGAGCAAGGCCAGGCGGACATGCAGCTCCACCACCTGGCGCTCGAAGGTGCGCGCGTTCGCCCAGTCGCTTGAAGCAGTGCATCTTCGTCTCCACAAGGCTGCGCCGGTACTCGGCGCCATGCTTCTTGCGTTTCCACTCGCCTTCGCTCAGGAACTTGATGCCGGTGCTGTCCACCGGCAACTGCAGCGGCGACTTGAATCACTGGTAGCTCAGTTCGACCCGCAAGGTCTTCTGGCGCAGGCAGACCGTGCTGAAGTCAGGGACCGGCCAGTCCAGCTTGGCTAGCCGCAGCAGGCTCTGCACCATGCCCAGCGCCTGCTGCAAAGGCTGGCCGAACAGGCACTTGATGCTCAAGCAAAACTGGATTGCTGCATCCGAGAACGTCGGGCTGCGTCCGCGTCTGCCGCTCGGCGTGCCAAACCACTGCATGCCCGCATCGAGCCACATCGTCAACGAGCTTCGCGCCTTCAGCGCCGCGTTGTACGCCTTCCAGTTCGTCGTGCGGTACTTGCTCCGCGGCCTGTTCTTCGTGTCTGTCACCCAGTCAGTCTACGGGCGTCAGCACGGCGATTTGTGCAACAAAGCCGAGGCGAGAGACTCAGCTTTCGTTGGTTTCGGTGGTCGGGGCTGATTTGCTCGCTGGCCCAAACTTCTTAGCGTTCATGCTCCGGACTACTTCGTCAATGTGCGACGTGGCCAAGTGCGAGTACCGCTCCGTCATTTTGGTAGTCTGGTGGCCCAGCACTTTGCTTATGGACAAGAGGCTTGCGCCATCCATGGCAAGGTAGCTCGCTGTCGTATGCCGCAGGTCGTGGAGCCGGAATTCCTCAATGCCGGCAGTTTGCAGTGCGAAACCCCATGGCTTGCGAAGGTCGACTGGCTGATCGGCATTCGTTGCGCTCGGAAAAATGAGCCCGGTAGCTGCCTTGATTTGCCGACTTTCAATCAGCTTTGCGCGTCGCTCTTCCAGCATCTCCAGTGCAGGAGATGTAATTAGTACTGAACGGGCTTTGTCGTTCTTGGTTTTGGTCAGATGTACGCGGGTGAAGCTTTGATCGGGAGCCGTGTGAATGTCTTGCCAGCGCATGCCCATGATTTCGCCTTTGCGCATACCAGTGGAAATTGCCAGTAGCACGACCAAATAGAGGTCGGCGTTCGTGGAGTTTTTGCATGCGTGCAGCAAAGCCTCCCGCTCTGCATCTGTCAGATAGCGGGTGCGTTCATTTTTGACTTTGGGACGCTGAACATTCTCGACTGGCGACGACTCACACCAGTTCCATTGCTTGCGTGCCACATTGAATGCGTGAGAGAGCGCCATCAAGTAGCGCAGCACGGTCGCTGGAGCGGGGGATTTGCCCAGCCGTGTCTTGGACTTCTTG
>ERZ650307.795-NODE-795-length-17901-cov-11.084221_pt1 | contig 17901 bp, 18 predicted proteins | sample MGYA00376243_ERZ650307 | MGnify/ENA primary metagenome ERZ650307 (study PRJEB26733, sample SAMN07839242) | wastewater metagenome | biome: urban; feature: artificial channel; material: waste water | place: USA: North Carolina | collected 2016-03-31 ... | reverse complement strand
GTTTTAGCAAACCGTATAAACCAGAAAGTATTCTGTGGTTTTTCTGTAAATAATCTACAGCGTTTTTGTCAAGTGTTTTGGCATCAATTCCACGGTAAACTTCACCTGTGAAAGCAAAAAGTGCTGGACAAGATTCTTTGGCATTTGGTTTGGGTTTCCAAACTTGGTTTCTTTGCCAGTTTTCATCTGCCAATTTTGCAGAAATTTCCATTAAATCTGCTAAATATTTGGGAGATTTTTCTTTTAAATATGATTGAATAAGAGTTGCTTCTTCAATGAATTTGGGAGTAGTAGATTTTAGAAATTCGGTAGAATTTTCTACGTTCATTAGTTTAGCAGGTGAAGTAATGATTTTCATTGGGATAAGGAAATTTGAAATTGAAAGTTCAAAAATAAAACAAATTTTGATTTTTACAGCCTATTTCTTTAATAGACGGAACTTGCGCCCCGACTTGACTCCTAAAGTCGTCGAATCACTTCGTTAGGTTTGAGCGGAAATCCTTTTTATAAAAAAGGCATTGGAAAACGCATTGGATTTTTATAAAATATTGGGAGCGGAAGGCGGAAATTTGGCGCCCAAAAGATTTTACAAAACTCCCTTTCCTTCACGTAGAATTTCGGGTTCTCCGCTGGTTAAATCTACGATGGTAGATGCCACGTTGTCTCCGTAGCCAGAATCTATCACAATATCTACCAGATGGTCATATTTCTCGGCAATCAATTCTGGGTCTGTAGAATATTCTATGACTTCGTCGTCATCTTTGATGGAAGTAGAAGCGATAGGATGCCCCAGTTTTTCTACAATTAATTGTGGAATAGGATGGTCTGGAACACGGATTCCGACCGTTTTTTTACCTTTATAAGCCAAAGGAAGGCTTTTGTTGGCTTCTAAAATAAAGGTGAATGGACCTGGAATTTTACTTTTTAAAAGCCTGAAAGTAGAAGTTTCTATAGGTCTGGTAAATTCTGAAAGATGACTCAGATTGTTACAAATGATAGAAAATTGGGCTTTGTCTAGTGTGGTGTGTTTTAGTTTTGCCAATTTTTCCATGGCTTTTATGTTGTTAATATCACATCCCAAAGCATATACCGTATCTGATGGATAGATGATTAATCCGCCATTTTCTAAAGTTTTAATCACCTCATTAATGTAATTTTCTTGAGGGTTATTAGGGTATATTTTTAAGATTTTTGCCATACACCAAAGATAAGGAATAAAAAAAGAGAATCAAAATTTTTTGATTCTCTTTTGGATTTTGTAGCGAGAACAGGACTCGAACCTGTGACCTTCGGGTTATGAGCCCGACGAGCTACCTACTGCTCCATCTCGCGATATTGTGGTGCAAAGATACAACTATTTTTTATAATTGCAAATCTTTGTGCGGTTTTGTGTTTAATGGTTTGATAATGAGTTTTAAAAATTTTGAAATATCTAATTTTAATTCTTTATTTTGATTAAAATCTAAACAATTAAAGTCTGTTTTCTGCCATTAAAAATCATCTTTAATTCTTTTTTCATTAGATTCGGAAGTCCTAACTTAGCAGAAATTTCTTATTATGAAAAGACTATTTTTTTTCTCAGCCATAATTTTACTTTTGGGTTGTAGAGACAATGCAGAAGAAAAAGTTACTCCGCCACAGCCAGAACTTCTTCAGCAACCTTACGGAACAGCATATACACTTACCGATTCTCAAAAGTTTATTTATGATCATACAGCTTTACCAGAAATTACGGTAGAAATGAATGCAGCAGAATGGAACAAATTTTTAAATTATTATGATCAGAATCCTAATAATGAAGAATATGTTTCGGGGAAATTTACTTTTCTTAAAAATGGGACTACAGAAATTTTAGATAATATTGGTTTTAGGCTAAAAGGCAATACCAGTAGAAGAAGACCAGAAGGCAATTCTGGCGAAATTCATAATTCTACCAATCCAGATTGGCATCACGCTAGTTTTACGGTGAGTTTTAAGAAATTTAATAAAACACAATTGTTTCATCAGTCTGAAAAATTGGTTCTAAAATGGTTTAAAGATGATGCAATGTATGCCAGAGAAGTTTTTTCTTATGATTTATTTGAAAAACTTGGAGTTTGGACTGCGCCACAGTCTAGTTATTGTAGATTAACTATTAAAATTACAGGAGACGCCAAAGCTGCTTATTTTGGGGTTTATCAAATGATTGAGCCTGTAGATGATGCTTTTTTGGCAAATAGAAGTAGTTTTTTTACTACCACTGGGAACCTTTGGAAAGCAAATTGGGGAGCAAGTCTAAAAGATCCTTCTATCAATAATATGGGAATAGAAGATGTAACGCTCACATACACCAATACGCCAATCTATGACTATAAAGGCAGTAAATCTAATCTAGCAGCTGCTAAAACTCAATTGTCTGATTTTATAACGAATGTAAATTCTAAAACTGGTGATGATTTTAAAAATTATATTGCTCAAAAAATGGACGTCAACCTGTTTTTAAAAACTTATGCGGTAAACGTTACTGTAGGAATGTGGGACGATTATTGGAGTAATTCTAATAATTATTATTTTTATTTTGATGCTGCGGGTAAATTCTATTTTATTCCTTATGATTATGATAATACACTAGGTACATCACTACTGATGGCAGATTCTGGAATTCAAGATCCACTTAATTGGGGGAAAAATGCAGACAATCCTTTGGTTGCAAAATTATTGACAATACCAGAATATAAAGCACAATATATTAAATATCTTAATGATTTGATGGACAAAAAATATGACCTTTTCTATGTAGATTATGCACAACAGAGAATTCAGAATTGGCAAAATATGATTGCTTCTTATGTTTCTAATGATACAGGTGAGGATATGGAAATAAAAGATGTACCTGCCAATTGGGGAAATTGTGGCTTTTATAAGTTAAGAGGTAATAGTACGGCAGATAATTTTTTCATAAGAAAAGCGTCTAGTATTCCTAAAAATTAGATTTTAATATTGAAAATCAAAACATTATAAAACTTTAACAAAACATTAACTAAAGTTTTAGTGATAAAATAAAATTTTTACTAAATTTGTATCACTAAATAATTAGTTATGATTTCTTTTTTATTAACTTTGATGTTGGAAGTAATTAATTTTCTAATTTCAATAATGATTTAAAATATGGTGGCAAAAACCCTTACCAAAGCAGAAGAACAAGTAATGCAATATCTCTGGGAAATAGAAACAGGTTTCCTAAAAGATATTTTGGAGCTTTTTCCAGAGCCGAAACCTCATACCAATACCGTTTCCACTATTTTAAAAATTTTGATGGAAAAAGAATTTGTAGGGCATAAAGTTCACGGAAGACAACACGAGTATTTTCCTCTAATTTCTAAGGAAACATATAGTGGTAAATCTATCAAAAGTTTGGTTAAAAACTACTTTGAAGGTTCGTATAGAAATGCGGTTTCTTTTTTGATTGAAAAAAATGAAATGAGCGTAGAAGATTTAGAAATGCTTTTAAGAGAATTGAAAAAGTAGAGAGTCTGAAGCTAGAAGTAGCAAGTCAGAAGATGATTTTCAAACTAAATCAAACAAATTCAAACCATTTCAAACAAAATAAATTATGGAAGCTATTTTCCTTTATTTCGGAAAAATGATTATCTGTTCGGCAGTAATGTCGGCATACTATCTCGTTTTTTTGAGGGATAAGACATTTCATCATTACAATAGATTTTACCTTTTATCTACGGTAATTTTGAGCTTGCTTTTACCACTTCTTAAATTAGAATATTTTACCATAGAAACAGACAGTAGGATTTTACTATTGCTCAATCAGTTTCAGCAAAATACAGTAGAAAATTCTACGCAATCATTTGATTTTTGGAGGGTAGGAATTGCTATTTTGGCATTCGTTTCATTGTTTTTAATTCTGAAAATTACCATTGGGTTATTCAGAATAAGCAAACTGAGAAAAGAATTTCCGAAAGAAACACTCGAAGGAATCACTTTTTATAATACCAATTTACAAGATGCACCATTCTCGTTTTTCAAAAATCTATTTTGGAAGAACTCTATTCTCATCAATTCAGATTTAGGAAAACAAATCCTGAAACACGAAATGGTACATATAGAACAGAAACATAGTATCGATAAACTTTTTATACAAATTGTTCAATCGGTTTTTTGGTTCAACCCGATATTTTACTTCATTAAAAAAGAAATCAACCTCATTCATGAATATCTGGCAGATCATAAAGCTGTAAAACAAAGCGATACTCGGGCATTTGCGCAGATGCTATTGGCAAGTAATTTTTCCGGAAATGTATTACCAGCCACGAGTCCGTTTTTATCATCTAATCTTAAAAAACGACTAAAAATGCTCACAAAACAAAAAACAAAATTCAGTTATGCGCGTAGAATTCTAGCATTGCCTATACTTTTCTTGGTATCATTTGCACTGCTGGTTAATGCAAAAAACAAAGAAATTAAAGAGACTAATAAAGCGATTGCTATTGCTGTACAAACGCTTAAAAAAGACACTACTATTAGGAAGCAAGTTCCTGTAGATAGTTTGGTGAAATTTCATCAGGAAAAAATAAAAGATGCTTCAGAAAAACTAAAAAAAGAAAACGAAAAAATTGCCACATTAAGCGAAGAAACTCGTAAAAAATCTGAAGAATTGAAAACAATTGCCAAAGAAAAAGGTAATGATAGCTATGAATTTCAGCTAAAAGCCAAAGAACTCGATAATCTAGGCAAAGAAATAGACAAAGTAGCCCAATCTGATGACTATGTAAAAAATGTAAAAATTCTAGAATTTAGCGGTAAAGAACTTGGAGATTTTTTTAATTCAAAAGAATTTAAAGAAAAGTTCAAGTTTGATGAAAAAAAATTGAAAGAATTAGAAAAAATTGGGAAACTAAGAATCTTGACAGATGATGTGATTGGTAAAGTAGAAAGTTATAGTTTTCCTGAAGGTGAGTTTAATATGGTAATACCTCCTTTATCTAAAAATGGTTATGCATACGGTATTGATAATATGAAGCTAGAAGAAGCAAAAGCTAAGCTTTCTAAATCGGAAAAGAAAAAACTTGAAAAATTAGCAAAAGAAAGAAGTGAAATAGCAAAAAAACAAGCTGAATTAGAGAAAAAGCAAGCAGAGGTTGCCAAAAAACAGGCTGAAGAAAGAAAAGAATTAGCTAAAAAACAAGCCGAAATTGCAAGACAACAAGCCGAAATTACTGGTGTGAAAGGAAAAGTTTTTTATTATGGAACGAGTGCTTTTTCAGAAAATGCTAATGATGCAGCTAAGAATTTTACCAAAATTAAATGGTCTAATTCTGATGCACTTAATAATAAAAACATCAAAATTTATATCGATGGAAAATTGGTTGATAAAGCTGAAGTAGAAAAACTAAATCCAAATGATATTTCTAGCATTTCTGTAAACAAAAGTAAAAATAATGGTGCAGAAGATGGCGAAATAAAAATTGAAACTAAAAAATAATACATTGAACTTACTTTGTCAAAGTTTAAAATCTTTGACAAAGTTTGAATTTATTCCTTCAAGGATACTAAATCTTTGAAGGATTTTATTAAAAAAAACAATAATATTGCAAAAGAATTAAACCAATGAGAAAATTTATTGCCCTATTTATTTTTGCTGCTGCGTTTTTGCAAGCACAAAATCACAGATTTATTTATGAATATAAATTTGTATCAGATTCTACTCAAAAAGATCATTCGACTTCTGAAATGATGTTTCTAGACATCACCAAAAATGGATCTAAATACTATAGCAGAGAAGTTTATGTACAAGATTCCATAATGAGAGCAGATTTGGAGAAACAAATGAAAGCTGGTGTTTCAAACTTCAATATCAAGAGAAATGATGCAAAAGGTAAAGTAAGATATAAAGTAACCAAAGATTATACTAAAAATAAAACCTTTTTCAATACCAGAATTGGCACAGATTCTTACAAAATTTTAGAAGACAGAACACTAGATTGGAAAATTTTGCCAGAAAAGCAAAAAATAGGTTCTTGGGAAGCTCAAAAAGCGACAGCTGAATTTGCTGGCAGAAAATGGACGGCTTGGTTTGCAGAAGAACTTCCTTTTAACGATGGTCCATATAAATTCAAAGGTTTACCAGGTTTAATCGTTAAAATTTCAGACGAAACTAATTCTCACAGTATGGAACTTAGAGGAACCTCTAAATTTGCGCAAACAGAAGAAGAAAGTGCTGCCCAAAATACCACCACAGGAAACGGAACAGTAACCAAAACAGTAATTTTAGGTGATGGTTTCGGGAATGCAAAAGAAGAAATAGAAATCAGCAGAGAAAAATTTAAAAAATTATTTTGGGAAGACAGAGAAGATCCTGCCAAATCTCTTAAAATGATGCAAGGTAGAGAGGGTGTGGTGATGAAGTTCAAAGACCAAAATGGAAATGATATGTCTATGGCAGATATGATAAAACGCCAAGAAGAAGTGCGCCAAGAAGCCAACAAAAAAAATAATAACCTGCTAGAAATAGACTTGCTAAATAAATCAAAATAATGAATAAAAAGGTCTTTGTTCTTTTGTTTTTGGGTATGATAGTTTTCTTATCAGCACAAAACCAGAGATTTATGTACGAATACAAATTTGTATCAGACTCTACCAATCGTGATGATGTAAAAACAGAATTAATGAATCTTGATACAACGCCAAAAGGTTCTAAATTCTACAGTTATACATCATATAAAAGTGATTCTTTGATGCGTGTAGATCTAGAAAAACAATTAAAAGCTAATGGTTCTATCAATATTAAAACCGACCAAAGAAAAGGCGTTATAAGATATTCCATTGCTAAAAATTATACCAACGGAAACATAGATTTCCGTACTAGAATTGGCATGGATGCTTTCCGTGTAGCTGAAGAAAGAAAAATGACTTGGAAGATTTTACCAGATAAACAAAAAATAGGAAATTGGGAAACTCAAAAAGCGACTACAGAATTTGCAGGTAGAAAATGGACGGCTTGGTTTTGCAGTGATATTCCTATTCAAGATGGGCCGTATAAATTCTCTGGCTTGCCTGGTCTTGTGGTGAAATTAGAAGATGATACGCATTCTCATCTGTATAATTTAATTGCGATTAAAAATTTAGGAGTTCTAGAACCAGAAATTTATGCTTTTCAAATCTCCAAAGAAATTCCATTAAAATCGGCAGAATATAAAAAACTTTTATTAGAGCACAGAAAAGATCCCGCAAAAGGATTGAGACAAATCAGTATGGATAATGGAGTAGTTCTTAATATGGCAAATAGTGCAGAGAATGATAAGTTTCTTAAAGAAAGAGAAGAACGACTAAAAGAACAAATTAAAAAAGACAATAATCTAATCGAAATAGACCTTTTGAAATAGAAATTGACTAAAATTACACAAAAAAAATCCTGAAAATTAGATTTTCAGGATTTTTTATTCAACTTTTAACTTCTAATTTACATCATCTTCTTAGAATCTGCGATGAATTGCGCCAAACCAGCGTCAGTCAAAGGATGTTTAAGTAAAGATAAAATCGGAGGAAGTGGAGAAGTAATTACATCTGCACCAATTTTTGCACAGTTAATAATGTGCATAGAATGACGAATAGATGCCGCTAAAATCTCAGTTTGATAATCATAATTATCAAAAATAACTCTAATTTCTTCAATTAGATTAAGTCCATCAGTAGAAACATCATCTAATCTGCCTAAAAACGGAGAAACATAAGTAGCACCAGCTTTAGCAGCCAATAATGCTTGTCCGGCAGAGAAAATTAGAGTACAATTGGTTTTAATACCTTTATCTGTAAAATATTTCAAAGCCTTAATTCCATCTTTAATCATCGGGATTTTCACCACAATATTCGGGTGAATTGCCGCCAATTCTTCGCCTTCTTTTATCATTTCATCATAAGTAGTAGAAAGAACTTCCGCAGAAATATCACCATCTACAATCTCGCAAATCGTTTTGTAGTGGTTCATAATTGCCTCTTTTCCTACAATTCCTTCTTTCGCCATTAGGCTAGGATTGGTCGTTACACCGTCTAGAATTCCTAAATCTTTCGCTTCTCTTATTTGGTCAAGATTAGCAGTATCAATAAAAAATTTCATCTTAAAATTATTTTTTTACAAAGATAAGAATTAGGGATTAGTTTTAAGGGATTAGTTTTTAGTTTTTTTGGCGCACATTTCCAGCTTTCGCTACTCGCTTCCCAAAAAATCCAAAGCAAAGCCTTCGCATTTTTTTGGGAGAGCTCAGACATGCCGCTCAATCTGGGGCGCAATTCAGTTCTCAAAACAACTTTTTTTCCATAAATTTGAACTTTCAAACAAAATCAAACTAAATCAAACCACATCAAATCATTTCAAACTCATGAATGTCCTTCTCGCTTCCACATCCACACTTTTTGGTGGGAAATATTTAGAATATATTAAACAAGAAATATCAGAATTATTCTCAGGAATAGAAGAAATTATCTTCGTTCCTTTTGCTAGACCTAGCGGAATTTCTCACGACGATTACACCGAAATCGCAAGAAATTTCTTTGCACAAATCAACATCAAAGTAAAAGGTTTGCACGAATTTGAAGATAAAACGTTGGCAATTAATTCTGCAAAAGGTTACTTCACAGGCGGTGGAAATACCTTTCTTTTGGTAAAAACACTTCACGAAGAAAATCTAATGAATGTTTTAGCAGAAAATGTAAAATCTGGCAAACCATATTTGGGAAGTTCCGCAGGAAGTAACATTGGCGGCATCAATATGAAAACTACCAATGATATGCCGATTGTATATCCGCTAAGTTTTGATTGTATGGGCTTGGTTCCTTTTAATATTAATCCTCACTATTTAGACCCAAATCCACAAATTAAGCACAACGGAGAAACCAGAGAAACCAGAATCAAAGAATTTTTAACCCAAAATGATATTAAAGTTGTAGGCTTAAGAGAAGGAAACTGGATTCGCAGAATTGGCGATAAAATTACCACCGAAGGAACAGAGCTTACCAGGATTTTCGAAAAAGGAAAAGAACCTTATGAATTGGAGAGTGGGAGTGAGTTGTAGAGTGGGAGAGTTGGAGAGTTGTAGAGTGGGAGAATTTTAGAGTGGGAGAATAGGAGAGAAATAGAGTGATAGAGTAATTGAGAGGTAAATATTAGGATAATTTTTTTTTAAAATTATTCCGTAGGAATATAATGTGTGTAAAAATTGTTAAATAAAAAAAGCGTTCCATAGGAACGCAATGTTATGAGATTAATTTCAACCAAAAATTAATTCATTAAATTAAATTTTCTGACATCAATTTTTGGTGAAAAATATTTTTATAAAAAATTTTAATGATTTTTATCAGTTTGTTTTTTTTAAAGCATTATTACAATCAAATTTCGTTAGAATTTACCCAATTTTTTTCTATTAATTTCATTAAAAAATCGGGGCATTTAGACACTTTGTTGATGGTTGCATCTAAAAAGAATAGGGTAACGGTAGCCTCAGAAATTTTTTGTTTAGATTGATTATAAATTTCATACTCAAATTCTATTCTTACCCCAGGAATTTTTTTTACATAAGTATGAATTTCTAAAATTTCATCATAAAAAGCAGGTTTTAAATACTTAATTTTGTACTCAGAAACGGGCAACCAAAATCCAAGTTTCTCGATTTCATCGTATGAAATTCCGATACTTCTAAAGAGTTCTACTCGGGCTACTTCTAGATACTCTGCATAGTTGCCATAATAAACATATTTCATAGCGTCTGTTTCTCCGTAACGTACTCTTAATGAGTGTTTTGTGTGTATCATGCTTGCTTTTTTTTTATACATACAAATATATTTTTTAAAAAGCAATACCCCAAAATTTTTTTAAGAAAAAATTATTTTTCATATTTGTCTTTCCGATAAAAATTACATAATCAGAGAAAATTACGCAGACAAAAAATGGATCAAAATTTAGGATTGATTTGGGAAAGGTGTCTCAAATTTATGAGAGACAATCTCAGCGCAGCAGAGAATGAAGATGTTAAGAAATTAGAACACTCTTTTGATCTTTTATTCGACAAAGTAGAACCGCTTTCATTGGTTAACCACAATCTTACATTGCTGGTTCCTTCTGACTTCTATAAAGAATATATAGAAGAAAATTACCTTGCCTTATTATCGTCTGCTCTCAAAAAAAATATCGGAAAAGGAGTAAAATTGTGGTATTCTGTAATGGAAAATAAACCACAAGGAAAAGAAAAACCTACTCTTCAAAATTATAAAGGAATCTCTGTACAAGCACCTAAAGTACAAGAGGTGAGACCTGCTTCTTTCTCTGGCAATGTGGTTAATCCTTTTGTGGTTCCGGGAATCAAAAAAGTAAATATAGATTCTAACCTTAACCCGAATCTTAATTTTGATAATTTTGTAGAAGGCGAAAGCAATAAATTTGCTTCTACCGTAGCTAAGACCATTGCCAAAAGACCTGGTGCAACTTCTTTTAATCCATTGTTTATTCACGGTGGTGTAGGTGTAGGAAAAACACACTTAGCACACGCAATAGGTCTAGATATTAAAACTAATTTTCCTGATAAAATAATTCTTTATTTATCTTCAGAAAAATTTATCCAGCAGTTTGTTTCTGCTGCCAAAGCTCAAAACAAAACAGATTTTGGTAATTTTTATCAGATGGTAGATGTTTTGATTATTGATGATATTCAGTTTTTGTCGGGAAAGGCAGCTACTCAGGATATGTTTTTCCATATTTTTGATCATTTGCACCAAACGGGTAAACAAATTATTTTAACTTCTGATAAAGCGCCAGCTGATATTCAAGATATTCAAGAAAGAATTGTTTCTAGATTCAAATGGGGACTTTCGGCAGAAGTAAAATCTCCTGATTATGACACCAGAAAAAAGATTATTATTGATAAGTTGCACAGAGATGGTATTACTCTAAAAGAAGATATGGTAGATTTTTTAGCTGGTGAAGTAAAATCTAACGTAAGAGAGTTAATAGGAGTTATCAATTCTGTGATTGCACATTCTATGATTTCTAAATCTGATTTAAGTTTAGAATTATTAAAAGAAACCATCAATAAAATTGCAGCTAACCAAAAGAAAACCATCAATATTCCTTATATTCAAGAAGTGGTTTGCGAATATTTTGGGATCAAGAGAGAGCAATTATTGTCTAAAACCAGAAAAAGAGAAATCGCATTACCAAGACAATTGGCAATGTATTTTGCAAAAGAATATACCAATGCTACTTTTACAAAAATAGGCGAAGAAATGGGCGGAAAAGACCATTCTACGGTAATGTACGCTTGCGAAACGATAAGAGATGTTTCGAAAATAGATAAAGAATTAAAAAAATATCTGAAAGAAATTAAAGAAAAAATATTTGAATAAGATATAAAACCTATTGTTAATTTTTTGAAAGGAATTTTTTAAATCATTTATGTTTAGAAAATTCCTTTTTTATTAAAATTTTATTTAAGTAAAACCTTCAACTTAATCTAATAAATTGTATGAAAATATTAATGGTTTGCCTCGGGAATATATGCAGAAGTCCACTAGCAGAAGGAATTCTACGTTCCAAAATATCTAATGAACATACGGTTGCAAGCGCTGGTACTATTTCCTTCCACGAAGGAGAACAGCCAGACAAACGTTCTATTTCTACTGCCAAAGAGCACGGTGTAGATATTTCTAAACAAAAAGCGCAATACTTTGAAAAGAAATTTTTTGATAAATTTGATAAAATATTTTGTATGGATACCAAAAACTATCAAGATGTTTTGTCTTTAGCAGAATCTGAAACTCAAAAAAACAAAGTTTCTATGATTTTGGAAGAAGCGGGCAACCACGGTAATGCAGAAGTTCCTGATCCATACTATGGTACCATGCAAGATTTTGAAAACGTCTTTCAAATGTTAGATGAAGCGTGTGAAATAATTGCAGAAAAATATGATTTAAAATGAGATATGTGATTTTGTTTTTATTGTTGATTTCTAGTTTTTCTTTTGCTCAAAAATTAAAAGCTAAAGAAGAAATAAAAAAGGTAATGAAACAGTATTTTACCTCTGTTAAAACCAAAGATAGTATTACTTTTTATTCATTATTCTATAGCAATGATGTAACTTGGCACGGAACTTATAAAGACAAAACTTTGGAAGAGGAAAGCCATCATAGTCATAAATTGAGAGAAGTTTTTACCAATACTTTTAAAAATTTCATGAATGATATTGCTCAAAATTCTGTAGAAATAAAATATGATAATGTGAAAATTATAGAAGATGGTAGAGTGGCTTCTGTAAATTTTGATTATAGTTTTTGGGAAAATGCTAAAATGCAAAATTGGGGAAGAGAAATCTGGACTATGGTAAAATTTAATAATCGATGGAAGATTACCTCTGTTCTTTTTTCGATGGAGCAAGTAAAATATAATCCGCAGCCACCACTTAAAGAACGTTTAAAACTAAATTAGTATTTTTTTGCTTATGTTATTTCTAATTCCTGCATATTTATCAGAAGAATCTCCGGTTGAGTATTTTGCTCCGTCTATCAAAGAATATATTTTAAAAACAGATTATTTTTTTGTTGAAAACGAAAAAACAGCCAGAAAAGTCATCAAATTTTTTGCACCAGAAAAAAAGCAATCAGAGTTGAAACTTTTTCTTTTGGATAAATATTCTGAATCTTCAGATTTAAAAGAAGCTCAAAAACTGATGAAATCTGGGCAGGATTTTGGTTTGCTTTCCGAAGCAGGATTGCCTTGTATTGCAGACCCTGGAAATCTGATGGTAAAATGGAGCCACGAAAACAACATTAAAGTAATCCCAATTAATGGGCCTTCTTCCATTATTTTAGCCTTAATTTCGAGTGGTTTTAACGGACAAGAATTTACATTTCACGGATATTTACCGATTGACAGAGAACAGAAGAAAAAACAGATTTTATTTTTAGAAAACCAAGTTCAGAAGAGTGGATATTCGCAGATTTTTATGGAAACTCCGTACAGAAACAATCAACTTTTAGAAGATTTAATCAAGTTTCTAAATCCTAACACCAAACTTTGTATTGCTGCCAACATTAACCACCCTACAGAAGAATTTATTAAAACCCAAAAAATCTCTGATTGGAAAAATAAAAAACCGGAACTTCATAAAATTCCGGCGGTATTTGTTTTGGGGAAGTAAAAATTGTTTCCCAAATGTTTATTTCTTTAATATTTAATGCCAATTTTCTTTAATACGAAATGAAGCAACCAAATAGGGCCTACCAATAGAAACTGCAAGTCTTTTAAAAAACTCGGTTTTTTGCCTTCAATTTTATGACCTATGAATTGAAAAATCCAAGTAATCACGAAAATTGATAGATAAATAATCCAAGAATTGCTGCTGAAATGTATATTAATAGCGTAAGCAAAATGCTCCATTAATAGCATCACAATAAGCATAATGATTGTGATAATCCAAGATAATCTAACATAAAAAATACTTACTAATATCAAGGCAATTATGCTTGCCAAACTGATACAGCCAAAATAGGCAGTACAAAAATGGGGTGCAGGAATTAAGCTGATAAACCCTACAATAGTAAAGAATATGAGGGGAACACAAATCCAATGGATGAATTTATTGGTTTTATTTTGATGACTCTCAGCATATTCTGCAAAGAGTTGGTCTATTTTTCTCATATTTTTAATTTTTTCTAAAAATAATAAATCCTCTCAAAACAAAGAATATTTTTTAAAATTTAAAATTATGTGCTTCTTAATAATTATTTTTGCCAAATGAAAGATTTAATGGGACGCGCCATTTGGGATTATTTTTACCAAGAGAATCCTGAAGATTTACAAACCGAAACTTCCATTTCAGAATTAGATGATTTGCCAGTTTCTTATCTTTTTAGAAATTATAAAGAAATGAATGCTTTAGAACAAAAAGCATTAGATTTATCATTCGGGAAGGTTCTAGATGTAGGTGCTGGTGCTGGTTCTCATAGTTTGTATCTTCAGAACAAAAGAAATTTAGACGTCGCGGCGCTAGATATTTCCCCGAAATCTATAGAAATTTGTAAAGCAAGAGGTGTAAAAAATGCGGTTTGCGAAGATTTTTTAAAATTTTCTAATGATAAATTTGATACGATTTTGCTTTTAATGAATGGAACTGGGATTTTCCAAAGTTTAAAAAACCTAGATCAATATTTACAAAAACTAAAAAATTTAATCTCAGAAAACGGACAAATTCTACTAGACAGCACCGATATTTTATATATGTATGACCAAGATGATGATGGCGGAGTGCTAGTTCCGGCAACTGGTTATTACGGAGAATTAGATTATTATATTCACTATAAAGGTGAATCAGAATTGCCTATGAAATGGCTTTATTTAGATTTTAACACCCTAAAAAATGCGGCGATTGCCAATGGTTTTAAAATTCAGAAAATAAAGCAATTAGACGATTCTTATTTGGCAAAACTAACGGTGAAGTAATTATTTTTTATGAAAATGAGTACAAGGAATATTTCCTGTAAGTGCATTTTCTACAAAATTGTTTTGATTTCCGTTTACGATATACATTTCTACGTTATTTTCAAAGCAAATTTGGGCTGCTTTTAGTTTTGAGGTCATTCCGCCAGTTCCTAATTTTGAAGGTTTTTCTTCAATGAATTTTTCAATTTCTTCTAAATTAGTGATTTTTGTAATTAATTGAGCATCTGTGTGTAAATGTGGATTTTTGTCAAAAACGCCATCAATATCTGAAGCTAAAAATAGAATGTCAGCTTCTATAATTTTGGCAACCATTGCAGAAAGTTTATCATTATCCCCGAAAATAATTTCCTCTGCCGAAACAGTATCGTTTTCATTAATAATAGGAATAATTTCGTGTTTAAGCAATGTATGAATCGTATTTTTGGTATTTTCTATAGTGGCTTCTTTTTCGAAATCGTGGTAAGTAAGCAAACATTGGGCAACTTGCAAACCAAAACTCTCGAAAACTTCATCGTAAATTCTCATCAGTTTTGGTTGACCAATGGCAGCCAAAGCTTGCTTGTTGTCAATATTTTTAAATTGATGAATATCAATTACTTGTTTAGCAGTAGCGATTGCACCAGACGAAACAATTATGATTTGGTATTTTTCTCGAAGTTGGGTAATTTGTCTTGCCAAATCTTCAATTTTACCATAAGAAATTCTATTGGTTCCTGCAGTTAGCGTAGATGAACCTATTTTAATTACAATTTTTTTCTTCATTTCTAAATTTTTCAAATTGGTTTCAGGAGGTTTGATGTTGTTCGAAGTAGTTTGAAATTGTTTGATTTGGTTCAATGTAGTTTGAAATTTCATTATCCATCAACCATCAACCATCAACCATCAACTAACATTCTACCTCACTTCTCCATTGCCAGAAATAAACCACTTGTTGGTCGTTAATTGGTGAATTCCCAAAGGTCCACGGAAATGTAATTTTTGTGTACTGATGGCAATTTCTCCACTTAAGCCAAATTCTCCGCCGTCTGTAAATCGGGTAGAGGCGTTGTGATAAACAGCGCCACAATCTACTTCGGTTTGAAATTTTTCCGCTTTAATTTTATTGTTTGTAATAATACTTGCAGAATGACCTCCAGAATTTTCATTGATGATTTCAATGGCTTCTTCTAAAGAATTTGCCAAAAGTAGAACTATTTTTTCTGAAAGAAATTCTTCTTTTAGAAGTTCTGGATTTTCATCTTTTTGTAAATCTGAGTTGAGTTTTAAAATCTCTCCAAAACCAAAAACATCGAGATTATTTTCCTTTAAATACTGAACTAAATCAAGCAATTGTGTTTCTAAATTGGGTAGATTTTTATTTATGATGACTTTATCTAATGCATTGCAAACGCTAATTCTGGATTTTCCGTTGAGGATAATTTTTTTTGCCATTTCAAAATCTGCTTCATCATCCACGTACAAAAAATTATTTCCTCTTCCACTTATCAAAACTGGGATGTTGCTGTTTTTCTTCACAAAATCAATCAATTGATCTCCACCTCTCGGAATAATTAAATCTGCTTTGTAGGTGTTTTTGGCAATTGCTTCTTGTATTTCTTCTCTATTTAGGTCTAAATAAACCACATTATTTTCAGAAAAACCATTTTCAGAAAGAGCTTGATGCCAGAGTTTTACCAAAATAAGATTGCTTTTTAGGGATTCTTTTCCGCCTTTTAAAACGATTTTGTTTCCTGCCTTGAAAGCCATTACCGCAGCTTCGATGGTAACATCTGGTCTAGATTCGTAAATGATAAAAATTTTACCAAAAGGTACAATTTTGTTCTCTATCAACATACCTTTTGGGTGATGATAAGAATACAGCGTTTTGCCTAGAATATCTTCGGTTTCTATCGCTTGTTCTACACATTTTATCATTGCTGCTACTTTATTTTCATCTACTTTTAGACGGTCATAGAGCGCTTTGTCTTCTTGGTTGCAAGAAGCTAAATCTTTTATATTTTCAGAAATTAGGTCAGATTGATGAGCTTTCAGCAGTTCCGAAAGTCTAGTTAAAACTTGATTGTGGTTGGTATTCATTCTAAATTTTGATAATATACAGTTGAGGCTGAAATAGAGTGTAAAATTAACAAAAAATAGAGAGTTAAGGTGAGAAAATTAGATGAAATTGTCTGTTTTAATAGAAATTTTAGATTAATTTATGTTCCAAAGTAAAAAATTAATGATATCTATTCGTTTTCGTTGGTTTTCATCAAATAAATCTTGAAAAATTTCAAAACGATACGGAACGGTAAGAGCAAATTTATCACGATTGATTTCGTCTGTTATTTTGGAAAGTTCTATATAAGTTTCGTTCGGAATTTGTTTGGCAATTTCTAGAAAAAGTTCGTTGTATTTTTGTTTTTCTTCGTCTGAGATTTTTGTTAAGAATTGATTGTTTCTGTTCAATAAAATAGCATTGATGTCAGGATAATATTGATAATAAAAATAGATTGCAGCTTTAATTTTATCATCTTCTATTAACTTATTTGGAAATAATAATTTTAATTTTTCGTCGTAGATTTTTCTTAAATTTTTAATGTTAGCTATGTCAAAATTTATTTTTTTTGAATTAAGTCTATAATTTGATTCTAATAGTAGAATGTTTTTTGAAATGAAAACACTTTTTATATTATTTTCTTCTTGAGCCTTAAAATTTCCCAATCCAAAAAATAAAAAGCAGAGTAGAAGTGATTTTAGAAATTTCATAAAATTTTCTTTGTCTAAAAATAAAAAAGATTTCGGTAATATGAAAACTCTCGCAGATTTAGCAGATTTAGCAGATGATTGAGTTGCAATTAGCTGAAAAGCAAAATTTTGAAAATTTAAAATACAAAAAAAACTCTGCGGATTATGTGAAATCTACAGAAAAAATCTGCAAAATCAGCACAATCTGCGAGAGCATATTTTTAATTTTTGGACTTCTGTCTTCTGACTTTATCCAATCTCAATTCCGTTTTCTACGGTTTCGTCAGGAGTTACAAAACTTAGTTTTCCGTCTGGTTTTGTAGTGAGAAGTAGCATTCCTTGAGATTCTATTCCACGGATTTTTCTTGGAGCTAAATTCAACAAAATCATTACTTGTTTCCCGATAATTTCTTCTGGTGAAAAACTTTCTGCAATCCCTGAAACTACGGTTCTTACATCAACTCCTGTATCTACTTTTAACTTCAATAATTTATCTGCTTTTTCTACTTTTTCAGCTTCTAAAATAGTGGCAGTTCTTAAATCTATTTTGGTAAAATCGTCAAAAGTGATTTCTTCTTTCATAGGATTTGCTTTAGGATTGGTTTTTGCGTTAGATATTTTGGTGTTTTCTAATTTTTGAATTTGGAAATCAATGGTTTCGTCTTCAATTTTTGAGAAAAGAAGAGAAGATTCATTAATTT
>ERZ650307.794-NODE-794-length-17906-cov-10.932329_pt1 | contig 17906 bp, 18 predicted proteins | sample MGYA00376243_ERZ650307 | MGnify/ENA primary metagenome ERZ650307 (study PRJEB26733, sample SAMN07839242) | wastewater metagenome | biome: urban; feature: artificial channel; material: waste water | place: USA: North Carolina | collected 2016-03-31 ... | reverse complement strand
GTTTCTCGCCCAATAAGCGTGCTACGGTATCAAGGTATGCCTGACCAGCATCTGAATTCTGATCAAGAATAACTGGCTCACCGGAATTCGAGGCCCGCAATACTGCTTGCGATTCAGGAATTACGCCTAAAAGTGGAATAGCTAAAATTTCTTGTACATCTTCTACGCTCAGCATGTCTCCGCGATTGACTCGACCCGGTGCATAACGAGTTAATAACAGATGTTCTTTAACTGGTTCGAGGCCTTGTTCTGCACGACGTGATTTAGATGCAAGGATACCGAGAATGCGGTCTGAATCTCGTACGGAAGAAACTTCAGGGTTAGTTGTTACAATTGCTTCATCAGCAAAATATAACGCCATTAAAGCCCCAGTCTCGATACCAGCCGGCGAGTCACAGATAATATAGTCGAAATCCATCTCTTGGAGTTTATTGATGATTTTCTCGACACCATCTTTGGTCAACGCATCTTTATCGCGGGTCTGCGATGCAGGCAGAATAAATAGATTTTCTACGCGTTTGTCTTTAATCAACGCTTGATTTAATGTCGCCTCACCATTTATGACATTCACAAAATCATAAACTACACGACGTTCGCAACCCATGATTAAGTCAAGATTTCGAAGTCCAATATCGAAATCAATGACAACGGTTTTTTTCCCTTGCTGCGCCAGACCGGTACTGATAGCAGCACTACTGGTGGTCTTACCAACACCACCCTTCCCGGATGTAACGACAATAATTCGTGCCATGAATATTACCCTTGTAAACCGTTAGCTTATTAATTTGTCGAAAATAATTTTTTCATTATCCAGACGTATCTGGACTTCTTGACCAACGAAGGGCTCTGGGAGGCTGTCACTTAACAAATAATGCCCAGCAATTGATACTAATTCAGCCTCGAGATGTCCACAAAAAATTCGGGCATCTTGGTTGCCTCTTGCGCCTGCAAGTGCTCTACCTCTTAAGTTACCATATACATGGATACTATCGTTGGAAATAATTTCAGCGCCATTACTGACTGAGCCTAAAATAACAACAGGACCAGGAGAATATATCTGCTGACCAGAGCGTACATTACCTTGAACTACCTTGGTTGAAATCAATGCATCGGATTGTGAGGTTTCAGTTTGGACCGTCTGTGCTTCGGCTTCTTCCCTTAATTCCGATGGGGTTTTGTATATTGATTCTTTAGGTGTATGGAGAGTCACAGAATCAGAAGTGACCTCTTTTCCCGCGGTTAATATGGCGAGGCCGGCACTTTTGGCGGCTTCTCGCATGTCGTTGTTTCTAACTCCTGCCACACCAACTGGAATAAAATTAGCAGCTAAAATTGCTGATTTAATTTTATTAAAATCTGGGGTGTCAGTAAGCATTTCAACGTTAATAACTAATGGTGCAGAATCAAAGAACTTTGGTGCCTGACCGGCTTTTTTTTCTAGAAGTTGTTGAATCTGCTCAGGTAGCGCATCCTCCAGATGCAAAACCGTCATCGTAAAAACACTGCCTTTCAGCTCGTAGCCGCGCTCGGACATTAGTCCACTCCATCACAACAATACATGAGTATTAATTGCGTCACATGTTATATTTCCATGCAATTCATAGCAACAAACCCTAGGGAAATTAATCAGAATCATGATCTGTGCTGTCTATCGAAGTGGCAAACGACCTAATACTTATCTTTTTTTGGCTAAAAAAGATGATTTTTCGCTCATTCCATCTGAACTGCTGCAGCTCTTTGGACGACCAGAATTATTTATGTTACTCACTGAAGCAAAACTTGATGGGTTAAAGTTCATATCCAAAGAAAAATTACTGCAGGAATTAGAACGAAATCATTATTGGTTATGGATCAAACAAGAAGAAGACAACTTGTTAAAACAGCATCATGCATATCTTGCTCAGGAAGGTGAACGTGAATAGAAGTGATTTGATTCAGAGTCGCTACTGGGAGCATAAAAAGCTCGAAGAAATGAGTGATGATGAATGGGAACTACTCTGTGATGGTTGTGGTTACTGTTGTCTGACGAAATTAATTGATGAAGATACAGATGCATTGGTATATACCAACGTTGCATGTAATTTGTTAGACCTGCAAACCTGTAGCTGTTCAGACTATACAAATCGGCATGCCTTTGAACCTGATTGCATTAAATTGGATGTGCATCTGGCGAAGACTTTACCTTGGTTACCGCCTACATGTGCTTATCGACGCATAGCGGAAAATAAACCGTTACCGTTTTGGCATCCTTTACTTACTGGCGATAAACGGAAAATGAATCGGTATGGCAAAACGGTCAAAGGCAAAGTGATTCATGAACGTGATCGGGGTGAATGGGAAGAACATATCGTGGTTTGGAAGCTTTGATCGAGATTTATTGGCTTAATTTGCAACTTTAGTGATTCAGGATATTAGTAATGAGCAATCAAATTGATTTTCCCGTTGTGACTATTGATGGTCCGGGTGGTGCGGGAAAGGGGACGCTTTGTATGCTGTTAGCCACCAAGCTAGGCTGGCATTTACTCGATTCCGGCGCTATCTATCGCGTCCTAGCCGTTGCGGCGAACAAACGCGAAATTGCTTTGGATGATGTTAACTCTCTCGCTGACCTGGCTAGCAAGCTTGATGTGCGTTTTCCTATAGAGAATGATCAAGTATTGATTGTTTTAGATAGCCAGGATGTTACCGCCGAAATTAGAACCGAAGCCACGGGTAATCTAGCCAGCAAAGTTGCTACGTATCCGGAAGTCAGAGCCGCGTTATTACAGCGCCAACAAAATTTTGCACAATTCCCTGGCTTGATCGCAGATGGCCGCGATATGGGCACCGTAGTTTTCCCTACAGCAGAGTTGAAAGTTTTCCTTGATGCCAGCGCTGAAGAGCGAGCAAAGCGCAGACAATTGCAGTTGCAGCTAAAGGGAATAAATGTTAATTTTGATAACCTTTTACAAGAAATTCAGGAACGTGATTTTCGTGATCGAAACCGTCCTGTCGCACCGTTAAAACCAGCAGATGATGCTATACTTATCGATTCGACAAGTATGTCAATTGACGCAGTGTTTAATCAGGTCTTGCAACTTGTAAATCAGCGTTTTATCCGGGCTGAGTAATTGGCTCGGGTTGGTTATTCCAAGGATGGGATGACCCAATAACCACAACCCCATTTTGGCCGGATTGCCTGATGGACGTTATTAACTTTTAAGTGTTTTTAAACATGACTGAATCTTTTGCTCAACTTTTTGAAGAGTCTCTGAAATATCTGGAAACCCGTCCTGGTGCCATCGTTAAAGGTACTGTTGTTGCCATCGAAAACGGCATCGTACTGGTTGACGCTGGTCTGAAATCAGAATCTGCTATCCCTGCTGAACAGTTCAAAAATGCACTGGGCGAGTTGGAAATTGCACTGGGCGACGTTGTTGACGTAGCTCTGGACTCTGTGGAAGACGGTTTCGGTGAGACTCTGCTGTCTCGTGAAAAAGCTAAACGTCACGAAGCATGGTTGCAGCTGGAAAAAGCATACGAAGAACAGGCCACTGTTGTTGGTTTGATCAACGGTAAAGTGAAAGGCGGTTTCACCGTAGAACTGAACGGTATCCGTGCATTCCTGCCAGGTTCTCTGGTTGACGTTCGTCCAGTTCGTGACACTGCTCACCTGGAAGGCAAAGAACTTGAGTTCAAAGTGATCAAGCTGGATCAGAAACGCAACAACGTTGTTGTTTCTCGTCGTGCTGTTATCGAAACTGAAAATTCTTCTGAGCGCGACAGCCTGCTGTCTACTCTGCAAGAAGGCCATGAAGTTAAAGGTATCGTTAAGAACCTGACTGACTACGGTGCATTCGTAGATCTGGGTGGTGTTGACGGTCTGCTGCACATCACTGATATGGCATGGAAACGTGTTAAACACCCATCTGAAATCGTGAACGTAGGTGATGAAATCACCGTTAAAGTTCTGAAATTCGACCGTGAGCGCACTCGTGTATCTCTGGGTCTGAAACAGCTGGGCGAAGATCCATGGGTAGCTATCGCTAAACGTTACCCAGAAGGCGCTCGTCTGAGCGGCCGCGTGACTAACCTGACTGACTACGGTTGCTTCGTTGAAATCGAAGAAGGCGTTGAAGGTCTGGTACACGTTTCTGAAATGGATTGGACTAACAAAAACATCCACCCATCTAAAGTTGTTAACGTGGGTGACAATGTTGAAGTTATGGTTCTGGATATCGACGAAGAACGTCGCCGTATCTCTCTGGGCCTGAAACAATGTAAAGCTAATCCATGGCAGCAATTCGCAGAAACTCATGCGAAAGGTGACCGTGTAAGCGGTAAGATCAAATCTATCACTGATTTCGGTATCTTCATTGGTCTGGACGGTGGTATTGATGGTCTGGTTCACCTGTCTGACATTTCTTGGAACGCAACTGGCGAAGACGCTGTTCGTGAATTCAAGAAAGGCGACGAAATCGATGCGGTTGTTCTGCAGGTAGATCCAGAGCGTGAACGTATCTCTCTGGGTGTTAAACAGATCGAAGAAGATCCGTTCAACAAATACCTGTCAGATAACAAAAAAGGTACTATCGTTAAAGGTAAGGTAACTGCCGTTGATAGCAAAGGCGCTACCATTGAACTGGAAGAAGGTGTTGAAGGCTACATCCGTGCTGCTGATGCATCACGTGATCGCGTAGAAGACGCATCTTTGGTTCTGTCTGTTGGTGATGAAGTTGAAGCCAAATTCATGGGCGTTGACCGTAAAAACCGTACAGTGAGCCTGTCAGTTCGTGCTAAAGACGAAGCTGAAGAAAAAACAGCTATGGATAGCGTAAATCAGCAAGAAGAAGCTGGTTTCGGTAATGCTATGGCTGAAGCTTTCAAAGCAGCTAAAGGCGAATAATCGCTCTTAAAATGGAGCGGTGAAAGCCGCTCCATTTATTTATATCTGATTATGCTGAGGAGAACATTTATGACGAAATCTGATCTTATTGAACGTCTTTCTTCTAGTCAGCAACATCTTGCCGCTAAGGATGTTGAGGCTGCAGTCCGTGAAATATTGGAATGTATGGCTGCCACTCTTGAAAGCGGTAATCGCATAGAAATTCGTGGTTTTGGCAGCTTCTCTCTGCATTACAGAGCACCTAGAGTAGGGCGGAATCCTAAGACTGGGGAGAAAGTAGAACTTCTTGCCAAAAGCGTTCCTCATTTCAAACCAGGCAAAGAATTAAGAGAACGTGTAAACTCTTTGTAAGTTAACTTTGTTTGGTGTTTTGACATGAAATTTGTGAAATCCATATTATATTTCATGGCTATTTTGTCGTTGGCCATGTTTTTAGTGACGTTGGGTTCGGTTAATGGTCAACAAATCCATGTCAACTTATTGATCGCGCAAGATGATTTTAGCTTGCCGACACTGCTTGTTGCGGCATTTTTTTCCGGTTTTTTAGTCGCTTTATGTGCATTAGGGTTTGGATATGTCGTTGCCAAACTAAAACTGCGTAAATTACAGAATCATATTTCACGCCTGTCATCTCAAATTAGTCAGCCTGTTAAGGAATAGTTGAATCAATGCTGGAGTTACTCTTCCTGCTTTTGCCAGTTGCGGTGGCTTATGGCTGGTATATGGGAAGAAGAAGTATCCGTATTGATGAAGAGCGAAAGAGCTCTCAACGTTCTCGTAATTACGCGGCTGGGATTAATTTCTTACTTTCTGAACAACCTGATAAGGCAGTCGATTTATTTATCGATTTATTACAGGTTGATACGGATACTATTGATACGCACCTTGCGCTGGGTAATTTATTTCGTCAGCGGGGAGAGGTTGACCGAGCAATTCGTATTCACCAGAATTTAGTCGCTCGCTGTCTTGATTCAACAGAACAGCAAAATCTTTCTATGCTTGAATTAGCTCGTGACTTTATTGCCGCAGGATTATTAGATCGAGCAGAAAACGTGCTGATAAGCTTATTAAATGACGATGACTTGGCTGATGACGCCCGAAAAATGTTGCTACAGATTTATGAACAACTCAACGAATGGCAAAAAGCGATCGATATAGCGGAAAAACTATCTAGTAAAAACCATCACAAAGTTGTAGCTCATTATTATTGTCAGTTAGCTGAAGCCGATCTGTCTCTCTCTGATTTTAAGGCTGCTGAAACAAGACTAAAACGAGCATTGAAAGCGGACCCTCTGTGCGTAAGAGCTGAAATATTATTTTCTCATGTACATATTAAACAGCAGCAATATGATGCCGCGATTAAACATATAGATCGAATTCCAGAGTTGTCATCCGCGTTTGCCAGCGAAGCATGGAAGTTATTGTTGCAGTGTAAATCTAATATTGATGAACACAGCTTGGCTTCTATATTAGTTCGTTGGCTCGAAAAAACTCAAAATACTACAATAGCGCTTGCTCTTGCTGATTCAATTCAGAATGAACAAGGTGCTAGTGAAGCCGAAAATTTTATTCTACGCCACATAAAAAGAAATCCGACGATGAAAGGTTTTCATCGCTTAATGACATATCAGTTAGAAGCGATGCATGACGATAAAGCGGCGGAGAGTATCTCCTTATTACGTTCTTTAGTTGAAAAGCAAATGGCAGTTAAGCCAGTCTATCGTTGTGAGCATTGTGGCTTTTCCAGTAAGGTCATATTTTGGCATTGTCCATCTTGTAAGCAATGGGGAAGTATTTCGCCAATCCAGGGCTTGGATGGTGATTGATTATTTTTTGGCAGGATATATGACAGACCCTAAAGTTATTGTTGCGCTTGATTTTGCAAATAAAGAAGATGCATTATCTTTTGTTGATCAAGTTACCCCTTCTGATTGCCGGTTAAAAATTGGTAAGGAAATGTTCACCTATTATGGCCCGCAATTTGTTGAACAATTGGTGAAAAAGGGGTTTGATGTATTTTTGGATCTGAAGTTTCATGATATTCCAACTACAGTGGCGAAAGCAGTAAAAGCTAGCGCAGAAATGGGCGTGTGGATGGTCAATGTTCATGCATCTGGTGGCCGAAAAATGATGGAAGCAGCTAGGGATGCATTGTTACCTTATGGTGAAAAAGCACCATTACTTATTGCCGTAACAGTGCTAACTAGCATGGAGCAAAGTGATCTAGCTGATATAGGGCTAGATATCTCTCCTTTTGAGCAAGTATTACGACTTGCGTCACTAACTCAGCAGGCGGGTTTGGACGGTGTAGTTTGTTCTGCTCAGGAAGCATTAGCATTAAAATCAAAACTGGGAAAAGAGTTCAAATTAATTACACCGGGCATTCGTTTAGATGTAACAACTAAACATGATGATCAAAGTCGAGTGATGACGCCAGTTGATGCAGTAAGAGCTGGGGCTGATTACTTAGTTATAGGTCGTCCGGTAACACAGGCTGTATCACCTTTGGCTGTTTTACAACAGATCAACAGCTCTTTAGTTTAACATTACTGAATAACCAAAAATAAAGCCGCTTATGCGGTTTTATTTTTGGTTATAAAAGAAAGTAACCCGCCAAGAAAAGCACCAATCCAGTGTGCTTGCCAATGAACTCTCATGCCGATTAAATGACTGCTAAAACTATCTGTTGATAGAACATCCAAACTAAGCTTTGCTATCAGTAAAAAAATTACGAGAACAGGATACCACGAATGTTTTCTACGCCATTCTTGAATCGAATACCATACAAATAATCCATGTAAAGCACCAGAAAAGCCCAAATAGAATATTGTTGATGGCAAGAATAAATAAAGTATGGTGTTGATGCTGAATACTAGAGATAAGCTTACAAAAAACCAGATAATTACCTTTATCTGAAGTTCATATAACATCAGTAAACAAAATAACCCTATGATATTTAGTAGTAAATGAAACTCATTTGCATGAACTAATCCACCACTGAGCAGACGCCAAATTTCGTTGTTCGATATCGCAATCCGGTTGAAGGATAGGTCAGTGACAAAAAATTGGATGAGTTGAAAAATACACAGGAATAACGATGCAATAAGGAAAAAACTAATATTTTTACCAGAATGAATATACCGCACATAATGAGTAAATGAGTTATGTGCGGCCATCGATAAGCTCTATTGCTGATTGATCAGGAAATCATCTAAGGATTGGCCATTCGCAATAGCATTACGAATTGGTACTGGTTGACGACCTTGACCAGTCCAGGTTTTTGTCTGGCCATCAGAATCAATGTAATGGTATTTAGCCGGACGAGGAGGGCGTTTACTGCTTTTTTCAACTTCAGGCTGACCTAGAAGTAACTCAGACAAATCAATACCATCTGCACGTAGTTTTTCTTTATACTCAGTGATTTTACGAATCCGCTCTTCTTGTTGTTGACGAAAACTTTCTTCCACTTCACGACGTTCTTCAACTATGGCGGTTAGTTTTTCAAAACCTTCATTCAATTGTTCCAACGTCAATTCACGGGTAACTGCTCGTAGACTGCGAGCATTCAAGAAAATTCTCAGAAAATCAGACATAGAGACAACCTTATATAATAAATTGAAGGACATTTTTAATTTATAAACGCGCAATAAAATAGTCAATCAAAGATATAATTATTTTTAATATGGCTCTATAAAAATTTATTTAATGGATTTTTTTGATAAACGGCTTTCTTCTAACCTAGAAAACCGTAAGATTAAATTTTAATTTGGATATCAAAGCATCATGATACTGCGAGAGGGATTTTTATACCAAAACTATTTTGAATTTAGCATTCATGAATTCGATAGTATCACCGGAAACAATTTTCTTTCGTTTTCTGGTTTCAATTTCACCATTTACCAACACTTGACCATCATCAATGACGGCTTTGGCCTCACCACCACTGGCTACAATACCTTCGAATTTTAATATTTTGTAGAGTTCGACGGGTTCTTTTGTAATTTCAATTTCTTTCATTAGAGTATATCTCTTTGCAATTATAGATAATATATGACTTAGGGTGAAGATAAGATAGGCTAACGTCAAGATGGATCAATAAATTAGCAAGCACACTCGCTATGGTTACTTGCTTCAACGTTACTTTCTCCATTTTGCCCATGGATCTGAGTCATTCGAAACCTCTGAAGAGTCACGATCATTTTTTCGGGCACTCCCATAGTTATTAGAATTCCAGTTATCTTGTTGAGAGCTAAAGCTCTTACCTGACCCAGAACGATAACCAGTACTCTGACTGCGTGCGGCTGTTTTTTTTGCCCGTTTTTCACGTAACCGCTCGGCATCTTCCATACTTAACTCAGCAGGCTGTCCCGGTATTTGATCTTGCGGTATCACACGTTCTCTCGGTGGCAATTCAAACTGTTCGGTTGATGCTCTGGGTAAGCTTTTAAATTGATATAGATAGAAAGCTTCAACTTTTTCACGAGCCCAATCCGTTTTCTTTAGAAATTTTACACTAGAGTCAATGCTTGGATTGCTCTTAAAGCAATTGATATTTAGATAAGCAAAAAGAATATCAAAACCATAGTGATCTACTATTTCAATGAGAAGCTTCTTTAAGCTGACACCATGCAATGGGTTATTTTGGTAATTAATATCAAGAGTCATGGTATGTCCAATCAAAGAAAGATAACTTGTCTCATTATATCTGCTGATACAGAGGCAAATATAGCATCACAAACGCATTATGTATGGTGAAGTAACTTAGTATACCGTCTGAGTTATGCAGAAACCTATCATTTATTCATTTTCAGGTGAGTAACAAGGTATGCTGGGTTGTATCATTAGTTTTTTCGCTGAGCCAACAGTTGAAGTGCGCCTGATTGAAGTATGATGTGGATGAGACTATTTTTAGGATGACTATGGCGTGCAATATTTTGAAGCGGTGGCGGAGAGTGCGTTGATTGATGAAATTATTAGCCCGGTATGAGCCGAGCTAATAAGGTTAAGGCTTGTTGTACTTCAAGCTTGAAGCTACGTTGCCAACGCTGGTAAACTAAAACCATTAAAAATGATATAAATTTCAGAACGGACTCTCGTTACAAATATCTAAAATACATTGGCGTAACCACCGATGAGGTGGATCTGCATCCATTCTTGGATGCCAAAGCATTGACACCGTAATTGGTGGTATATCAAGTGGAATGGGAAAACTAAATAGCCCATCGCGCAGGTTTCCGGTATGTCGTTCTGGAACAGTTGCAATTAAATCTGATGTTCTTGTAAGTGCTAAGGCAGCTGAAAAATTACTTACTGTCGTAATAATGTCTCTTTGTAACCCTGATTTCTGTAGAACTTCATCAATTATACCTTTATCAAGACCTCGGCGAGAGATGAAAACATGCCGACCCGAACTATAGCGAGTTGGAGTGATCTGTCCTTGGCTGTACTAGTTCAGACATGATCTGACAGTTACCGATTTTTAATGGGTGTCTGTCAGATTAAATCTGGTTCAAATTCTTTTCTTCCCAGACTTTTTTACCATCAATAAATGTTTCCATTGGCGTTCGGCCACAGCACATTTTTCCTTGATGGGTACGCTGATTATTGTAATAGCTCAACCAGATGTCCAGATCTGACTGAAGACTATCTAAATCGCTGTACAGCTTTTTCCTGAATGTGACTTGGTAAAACTCCTGAAGAATTGTCTTATGGAATCGTTCGCAAATGCCATTCGTTTGCGGGGACATTGCCTTTGTTTTTGTATGATCGATATCATTAATCGCCAGATATAACTGGTAATCGTGCTGCTCAACCTTCCCGCAATATTCCGTGCCTCGGTCAGTCAATATTCGCAGCACCGGAACATTCTGAATTGCAAAAAATGGTAATACGCGATCATTCAGTAAGTCTGCGGCTGTGATTGGCGTTTTCGTTGTATACAGTTTGCAATAAGCAACTTTGGAATAGGTATCGACGAACGTTTGTTGATAAATTCTTCCGACACCCTTTAAATTGCCGACATAAAACGTGTCCTGTGAGCCCAGATAACCTGGATGCATCGTCTCAATCTCGCCACAGGCTTCATCATCCTGCTGCTTACGTTCCAGCGCTGCAATTTGGGCGTCAGACAGCAATATACCGTCTTGGGCAACCTTTTGTTCCAGAGCCTTAAGTCGTTTTTTAAAGTTCTCTAAATCATGACGTAACCAGACTGAACGAACACCACTTCCGGAGATGAAGATGCCCTGTTTACGAAGTTCATTACTGGTTCGCTGTTGCCCATGTGCCGGATACTCAATGGCATAATTGATGACGGCTTGTTCTGTCGTATCATCAGTGCGATTTTTTAAGTTGGGAACGCGCCGGGATTTATCAAGTAATGCATCGATACCACCTTCTTCGACCAGTTCTTTATAGCGATAAAAGGTGTCTCTGGATACGCCCATGACTTTGCAGGCACGGGAAACGTTGTTCAGCTCTTCTGCCAAATTGAGAAGGCCGGCTTTGTGTTTAATAACGGGATTGTTACTATGGATCATGAGAGTTACCTCAAATGTTGTTTTGATTAAGGATTCGACACCCATATCAAAACCGGTAACTCTCTTCTTTTCAAACAGAAGTGTCAGATCTGGTCGGAACTAATTCACATAAACTAATGCAGTGATGTTATTTAGATATTCCACTCTAAATGATTTATGTCCAAAAACGCGTTACAAATGAAAATATTATTAGTCACTTCACCGAAAATCTTGCTCAACCAAGTCATGACTGGCATTGTCATCTTCAAACAAATCCGTTTCACGAAAATAATCATACTGATCGCGACCAAGTCGGTTCTTTTTAATCATCAAAATCTGCTTAATCCTGAACTTTCGGCCAGACAACCGATGATTAATCATGCTTTTTGCCTCACTAGACTTTTGTTCCCAGCTATCTATTTCAGTTTCATACAGTGCACAGTGTCGGCAGATTTTTTTGGGGCGCGCTTTCGTTAACGTCAGAAAATCATGCTGACATTGTAAATCTATCGGTAACAATTCTAGCTGCTCGGTTAATGACAGGTCGTTAGATACGATACAACACCCCCAGTTCTGTTAGTTCCATGTACTAATTTGTTCAGGTCTGAACAGAATGATTGCCAGATTATGAAATAAAAATCGCATGGCATTTGTGGCGTATTTATCACTCGGGTCACGAAAATGCAGCTTCGCCCGCCCTTTGGTTTCTCGTTCTGGTGTTTTTTCTGGTGGGAGATGATGCAGCTCGATAGATTGTGCTGCTTGCTGCCACTGAGCATCCTCTTTTCTGTTACCGCGGCTTTGATAATGTAATTCAGCAAAACGGTCCGCTTTGATTTGGCGAAGTCCGAAACAGAAACGTTTACACTCAGCAACGTCGGTCAATTTGATATATGTTTTGCTTGCAACCATGTGCATCACTGCAAATTTCACGAGCCACCGTAATTCACTTTTATTCTCTAAACTATATTTCCGGCATGCCTGCAATATAGTTTGTAACTGCTTCGATGCATCGGTGGTAAACGGCTTGGTGGCTACTTTGTTTTTTAACCGTGCTTTGCCTTTGGTTGAAATTAACAAATTTAGCGCATCAGCACTGGCAATCAATCGTGTGATTAATGACAAATCCAATCGATACCGGAACACCAACTCCTGCACATCAACACCTGCATCATGATCTTCCAGTATCCGATGGTAGGTATATAAGTTCCCAAATGTATACTGTTGGACCGCTGTATCGACTAAATGTGCCGCAGTTTGTTTCTGTGCTTTCAGTGTGCTCGTTTTCGTTTGCTCAAGCAGCGTTTGCCTTAACTGACGGAGATCTGCATGGTTGTTCTGATCGCATAGCTGACGTCGGGTCACCATGGTCGGTGAAATCGCAAAAAGTGCCGTGAGTTGCTGACTAGTCAGCGCATATTGTCGTTGCTCAACCCGTTGAAACATCAATACATCGAAGCCATGCAGATAATTGAAAAAGGTTGTCTTCGGTGATTCGTGCCCCGCAAACGCAGCAAGCGCCGCATAGCGATCTTGAGATGGATTAGGTGCAATGAGTGTTTTGATTTTCTGTTGTTCTGCTAACGAATACGGCGTCAACCACTGACACAACTTAGTTTCATTCTCCACAATACAATGTAACCGATACATGGCACTGTGACGAAAATGATGAAACATCAACGAATCATCACCACTGTTTGCCCTGAGCATAGAGATAAAGATCCGGCTAATTAGTGACTTATCCCATTTGGTATAAACGCTTTGCTCCTGATGAAAAAGCAGTTCATCGCCAGAATGAGATTGCGCACGGCGATTACCAATATAGGGTTCAGCCACTTTGCACTCGCCACTTGTCAGTAATGGCCAAAGTGGAATTTTTCGACGGGAATATGTATTTTTATTGTCGTCATACCGGTTATTCCGGACAAAAAACCAGCCATCTTCCGATGACTCAAGATCTTTCAATTGCAGTTTCAATACTTCACTTAATCGTAATCCACAACGATAGGTAAGGATGGCAATCACTTTTAGTTGATGACGGATCGGTTCAGAACAATCTGCTATCAGGTCGATCGTTTGTAGCACCGATGAAAATAATGCTTCATTAATGAAATTACTCCGGACATATTTTGGTTCACCGTTGCTGTCCGGCAACGCTTCCATCAACATCGGCCAGCCAAAATCCCGGACCGCAATTAAGTGCAATGATTCCAGTCGTGCTGCCGCATAGCCTTTCGCCTCTGGTGTTCGATACGAATCTAACAGTTCAATATAGACATCATATAATTCATCAGACTCCAACTCGCTATGCTCATCCCGAACATGACAAAGCCAGTGACTTGCGATGCTATTAAAATATCGCCGCACAGAGCTCAATTTCAGAGAATTGTTTAACAGCATCATTCTCACCCACTGAAACAGGATCTGCCCGGTAATTGACAGCTCAGTTGGGTCAATGAATTGAAGATCATCTATTTCAGCAAGAGCATCATCTGAAGTGCGTTTTTTTCTACCAGATGCATCTGCTCGTAAAACTTTCGTTACGATGGAAAACAACGGGATCCCGTTCTGCAAACCTGGTTTCCGTCTTCTTTTCGTTGTTGAGTTTTGTGTTGCACTGGATGAAATGGATGCTAATTCACTCCAAGATACAACGCGGTTGCTTGCCAGATGATGATCAGTCAATAAACGTTGCCAGGCCTCTGGTGGTAAATCGCAATTTTTGATGCGGCTAATCACAACATTCATCATCGCTTGGTTAAGACGAACATTCGGTAAATGTTCCGTAACCCCAATCGCTGCTCTCAGCACATATTCAAAATTCGACGGTAAAGCATATTCCTGTGGAATATAATTCCGAAATTGTTGATATAAAAAATCAGTGGTGATCTCGGTATTAAACAGATCTCCATCCGGTTCCGCCTGATACGCATGATAAAAACCCAACGTACAGGTATCTGGGATAAATCGCTTATAAGTCCATTTTTCATCAGAAACCATCAGGTTAGTCGGTTGACCGATCTGCTGAAAACAAAGATCGAACCAGCACCAATCATCATATTGATGCAGATGTTTCTGCTGCGGTTCTCCAAGCTGTTTTGCCAGTTGAACCAGAGCTGAAGACTGACACAATCCGCCCCAAAACATGGCACTAATGATCACCCGCAGCCACCGGGGCATTGGAAGTTCACCTGTTGAGATACATTGTTCAAACCACTGATAAACAAAGGTCATTTTCCGACAATCATCAAACCAGCGGAAGTTCTTCAACGTGTCACCACGAATGATGGATACCGTTGGAGGAGGAACACTCAGTGACCAGATACCAGATTTATTGCCAGCCTCAATGAAGTGACTGACGATCCGTTTGTCTTGTTTAAATTGAGTTGCAGATCCTGCTCGTTTTTGCAGTATGTTAATGAACTGAGGCATTAACACATCGTAATTGGCAACATTGATTGGTTCGAATAACCCCGGGATATGTTCCCGTAGCAATGCCAACACCCGTTCTTTTTGCTTTTGAAATTCTTTATCCGCTTTCACCTGTCTTTGTTTGCGAGTGGCGACAACAGATGTCTTTTTACGTTTAGGTTTTATTGTTTTTGCCATCCGGAGATCACCTGAATTTGAAGTGATTGCATATATTCATTCAACCAATCGTGGATTGGTTTTAAGTCGGTATATCCAGCTCCGCTATAGGTTCCTTCAAACTCCTCCCCCACTTCCTGATGCCCCATCCATGCATCGATCGTCGCGCCTAGAAACGCTTGTTCTGTAAGAATGCTTCGCAGATGATGGCGCGCCCAGTTCGCTTGTAACGGCCATACTTTTTTCAGGTATGTTTTTATTTTTTTCTGTTCGGCCCCTTTCACCCGGTTATATTTATCCATCACGAATAACAGAGGCGCTTCACCCTTGATTGCCGCATTGCAACGCTGACTCCATTGAGGTTTCAATGATGCAAAGTGTCGACTCAATTCCTGTAAATGCGAGATATACATTTGATATTGCTGAAGTGCGATGGAGGTGAAATAAATAATTCGAGAGGATGAACCATTGCGGATATCTTTATCATCAATCCAGACCGCGCCAGTGATTGGATTAATTTGTGTATTGGATCCGAAGGGGCTGTCTACGGGCCGTAGCCCGGTACATAACGACCAGACCAGATAACAATAACAAGCAAATGTATTATGAAATTCAGCCGGATCATCTCTGGAAAAATACCGTAACAAAGCAAGTTCTGTCTGCAAAAAATGAAAATACGCTGTTAATTGGGGATCAGGAATTCTGAGCGGCGAACCGTAAGCATCACCCGATGTGTATTCTGAAAAAACGATGTCATGAGGTACCAGTGAAAACCACTGCGTGAGCTGGCGCTGATAGCATTGCTGCAACATGGTATGTGTTACTCGTGTATAAGAAAGTGCAGCCCGCTCCCGCAATTCAGCACCAGTGATCAATGCAATCAACAAACGGTCGGTCTGGTTTTGCACCATCGCTCGCTCTAATTCCTTGCCGATTTGGTTGATGTTCAGACGAGGAAGCGTTGTTTTACTGATCTGACTGACATACTCGCTGATTTTCAACTCTGTTTCTGCATCGACCACAGGGAGTGGCGCAGCCAAAAGATCAGGCAACACCAGCGTGACATGCAAAGATACAGCAGAGATCAAATGCTGGTTTATTTCAGGCTGCGTTTGAGCAGGAACGGCATGCTGATGTTGTAAACGGACTTGCCCTGTAAACGTTGGAATAAATTTCGTGTCAGGCGTTTTACCCGCTAAGATCTTTAAAACCTGATCGAGCCCTCGCCCAGTCAGTAAAGCAACCAATACGATCCAAGCGACGGATCTTGTTTCCTGGCAGTTCAAATCTGCCAGAAAAATAGTCAGTAGTTTACCGATTTCAGCGTGTGTGGAACCATTGAATGAACATGGCAGACAGCGTCTGTCACGCCTTATCCGTTCAGTCATCCCTATCGATTGAAGGGCTGCTGTTTTATACGCTTTTTTCAGTTCTGCCGGACCGACTAACTCTGGCTCTAAATGTTTTACATTCGACTCATACGCTTCATCACGGTTGGATTCTTCATCAGCCGGGCTTGGTGATTTGAAAAAACGCGTCGTAATCTTGATCTTTTCATCGCCCATATTCACCGTATGGTGGAGCTGATGTTCCGGTCTATGAACGAGGTTTTGTTCCGAAACATCCTGTTTGCGTTGTTTTAAACCCTGCAATTCAGTGCTGGATTTTATCAGGTTAATGATCCCACTCAGTGCTTTCAGATTCTCTTCGTCAGTTTCTGTTCGGCAGGATCCATTCCCAATCAACAGTAATGTTCGGTAGAAACTACTGACATCAACCAGCTGAGGATCTTTAGCGCAATTCTGTCGATAACGTTCAATCATTTTTATCAGTAATAATTTCTGTTCAGGATATTCACCCGAAAATAGCTTTCGTAAATGAGGAAAAGCCTGTGACGCATAAGATCTCTGATAATTCATCAAATCGAGCATTAATGCCGAACAAATGGATATCGCCCAGATAACTTGTTCAGATCCGTCTGATACAACACAGCACAAAAATGCCGGATATTGATGTACCACCTTTTTCTTTTGCTTGCTGATTAATGAATACAAGCCATCAAGTTGCGCTGATGATGGCTGATATTGTTGCGCTAATTGCTCCATCCAATCATATAATCCGTCGAAATGGCGTACACCAACCGCACTGCGAGCTATTTTTGTAACAACAAGCAACTGGGCAGCCAGTACCGAATGGTATTCAGCATATTCCACCGGAAACAGCTGTTGCTCTAATCTCCCTTTACTCTTGTTCGCAACACTATTATCAAATAACCAACTCATTCTGCTTTCCCTGAATTTAGTTCGGTTAATGCCTGTTTGTGTTGGTTCTGTGTATTTTGAGCACGGGAAAAACAATTCCGATCTATACCAAGCAAATCTGAAATTCGGTTGATATTCATTTTTCGGTTGGGGTGTTCAGGATCACCCGCTAGAAGTGACTTACTGTGCATTTCAGGGAGCAAGTCATCCAGAAAAAGTTCTCGATACAATGTTCGATTATCGTTGGTATGTAACTGAGACCGCAGCAAGATCAGGATCTCCAGCCATGCCGACTCAGCCAACTTCACTGAAGAAAGACGCTCTTGCTTTTTGTCGACCAGAATATCGATGTGATAGTCGTTTGATGCCTGCAGCTCGTGAAATCGATAAGCCAGAAGGCCACCGGTTATCTGAAATTCTTTCGGGGATATTTTGATGGCAGGGATCGTGAATGATGAGGCAATGGCATCATTCATGAGAGATGACCAAGACATCAGCGGAGTTGAAAACGCCAGCTTAGTTAAAAATTCGTAGGGTTTTTGAATGGCAGGATGTAGCGAAAGGGAAACCTTAGATGGAGTTATCGTATAAATCTGTAGGGATCTCTTCTGCATCTACATTCCTCAATCAGACTAAATATGACTAACTGAACGA
>ERZ650307.786-NODE-786-length-18005-cov-13.673538_pt1 | contig 18005 bp, 19 predicted proteins | sample MGYA00376243_ERZ650307 | MGnify/ENA primary metagenome ERZ650307 (study PRJEB26733, sample SAMN07839242) | wastewater metagenome | biome: urban; feature: artificial channel; material: waste water | place: USA: North Carolina | collected 2016-03-31 ... | reverse complement strand
CACCTGGGAATTTATTATAATTTTTTTCTTCTTCTGGAATTACTTTTGCCATACTGTTTCTTTCTTTTAGGTTCCTGTCTCTTTGGGATTATAAGTTATCATGAAGTGCCAAATCATCTGCAACAATTTCTCGCATAAATCGGGGGAATTGAATCTCTGCACTGCCTGAACTTTTCAAAATTGGAAAATATGATGCAAATAGATATTGGTCAGGTACAAGGATAATATAAGTTTGATATTCAACAACTGGGTTATTTTGATAGCTTAGCTGACCATTATCATCAGTCAGTCCAATTGTAACGATATCACCAAACTGCTTGCCACGAAATCCCATGCCGACGATGCGTTGGGTTTTAAGGTAACTGCCTACCTCATATAACTCTCCCAGGATGTCTTGGAGTTCAGCGCCCGTCACGGTCAATTTAACCATACGAATACTGTGAGGTAAAATTTCGTGCAAATCATCTAAAGTTAGCGTTTGCGGGATTTCCTCAACAATCATGCCACTATTGAGGATAACTGCTGGCACATGATAATAATCGCCCATAAGGCCTGCCACAAACTGGGTCGCCGCATATTCAGGTAACTTATTTGTAAGCGACTGAGATAGCTGCGCGACCTGACAGGCCCGAAGCAACTGATGCCCTTGATCTGCTTGATGCTGGATCCATTCTTTATCGCCAGGCAAGGGCGATAAGTGCCGAACATCCTCAGCCATAATTTCAGACTGAATACACTGAAAGTCGTCATCAAATCTTAGCATCACTTCACCAACGTACTCACCATAGCGACCAGCGGCCGCAAGCATGGTATCATTGATATACTTACCATATTCATATAAATGATGCGTGTGAGCGCCTAAGATGAGATTAAGGTTATCAAAGGTCATAGCAGCTTTCTCATCAAAGCGCCAGCCTAAATGGCTCAGGAGAATCGTAAAGTCAGCATCTGATTCGCGCAACTGCTGGGCTAAGACAGACTCAGGCACTAAGATATCCCACCCCATTGGCGGATAGGCCAGAGGATAGGGTGCCGTCAGACCGAAAATATCAATGGTCATCCCAAAAGAGGTGGTGACTCTTTTTTTCTCGACTGCCCAATTCGGTTGTCTGCCTTGATCCTTCAAGTTAGCCAAGATGACATCGAAGTTTGCGGTAGCATAAAGCGTGTCTAACTTCTCTTTAGGCAGACCTAGGCCTTCATTGTTACCAATCGTCGCTGCTGTTAAGTCTAGCGCATTCATCAGGGACACGTTAGCCTGACCTAGCGTCGCCTCACTAAGCGCATGTGAGCGGTCAACGTTATCTCCGACATCAAACCGCAAAACATCCGAAAAACCCGCGGATTTATCCGCAAAAAAACGTTTAATTTTTGGATAATTTTCAAAATGAGAGTGTAAATCATTCAAATGTAAGATTTTTAGCACATTTTCTTGAGGGGTCATAATCTCATTATATCAAAAAAAAGGGCCTGTGGCCGATTTCTATCCCAGAAACTTACAGGTTCCACTCAAATGACTGATCAAAAAGTATCTTTGATTTCGAATATTGAGTTTATCCAAAAAAAGCGACCAATGTCGCTTTTTCCGGTGTTTAGAATCATAAACCAAGTCTACTCATGAATGACGTTGCTATCTCAGATTCATCAAACCTATTCTTGCAACAGCCTTTCTTTAATAACTAAGGCTAACATCATTTTCCAATATCTGACGCGGGGTATTATTGTGTCTTTTCTCAACCAGTCACAGTCGTCTTAATCATCATTTGTTACTTTGTTACTACTCATCATTCTGAGTCATCACCTTGGTTTTCGCGCAACAATCTTCATCTGTCATTGGCATCACCTCTTTCAAAACTTCCTAATGGCGAGGGGTCACGGTCGGTCAAATCAGAAGAACATCTTGTCCCCCATCGGTTTTACACCACGGACAGCTATCTGACTTGATCCATCACGCTTACACCCTACCTCTACACTATTATTATAGCATAGTTCTCCAAAAAAAGAAAGCGTTTTCTTTTTGGTATTTTTTCTTAATTGAGGGATTCATAAAAGAGCTCTGATCATCAGAACTCTTTTCTAGTTTATTTCAACAAAGTCTCATCTTCACCATTGCTTGCGATAACGTCTTTGTACCAGTAGTAGGAATCTTTCGGAATACGTTTTAATGAGCCATTCATGGTCTCATCTTGATCGACGTAGACGAAACCGTAACGTTTTTGGTAACCGTTGAGCCAGCTTAGGAGGTCTGTGTAGCTCCATGTGGTGTAGCCGATGACGTCAACTCCATCAGAAATTGCTTCTTTGATAGCTAGGACGTGTTTTTTTAAGAAGTCGATGCGGTAATCATCGTGGATTTGACCGTCTTCAAGTTTATCGTATTCACCCAAACCGTTTTCTGTAATGAGGACTGGCAAGCGGTAACGTGAGGCGATGCGACGTAAAGCAATGCGCAAGCCAACTGGATCAATCGTCCAATCCCAGTTTGTTGTTTCAACAAATGGATTCGTGACAGTTTTTTGTAGACCCGGAATACCTGAATCTTGAGACGTACCTTTTTTACCAGTCGTGTTCATTTGATAGCTGTCTTTATTTTCGACACCGCCATCAATTGGGTTCCAAGCGTTGGTTGCTGTTTGATAGAAGTTTAAGCCCATGAAATCTGGTTTGGCAGATTTGAGTAACTCAGCATCGCCAGGTGCGAACTCAGGTGCCAACCCTCTTTCTTTCAAGTAGTTGAGGGCAACGATTGGATATTCGCCATAAACATAGACATCCATCCAGAAGTGTGCCCCTAATTCCTCAGCGTTTTCAGCTGCTAAGACGTTGAGCGGGTTAGAATCAATCTCATACTGTGGTGTATAGGCAAACGATGGACCAATTTTGCCGTCAATACCCATGTCATGGAATTTATTAATGACTGCCGCATTAGCCAAATTCGCATGGTGATTCACTTGATAGAAAAGTTTTGGATCTTTTTTACCAGGTGGGTGTGTGGCGATTTGCCAGCCCATGTGTGTGAAGATATTTTGCTCATTCAATGACACCCAATATTTCACGCGATCGCCATAGGCTTTGAATAAAGTCTCAGCATAGTTCACGAAATCTGGAATGATTTTGCGCGATTCCCAACCACCATAGGCGTCCTGAAGGGCTTGCGGGAGATCCCAATGATAAATGGTCACCAAGGGTTCAATGCCATTGGCTAATAGATCGTCAATTAAATCGCTGTAGAATTTCAGGCCAGCTTCATTCACTTCACCTGTGCCGTTTGGAAAAATACGTGTCCAAGCGATTGAAAAACGATAAGCTTTCATGCCCATTTCAGCCATGAGTTTGACGTCTTCTTGGTAACGGTGGTAATGATCGACTGCGACATCGCCATTAGTTCCTTTGAAGGTTTTACCGGGGATGCGAACGAAGTTATCCCAGACTGACAAGCCTTTCCCATCTTCATCGTAAGCGCCTTCAATTTGATACGCAGCCGATGCGCTTCCCCAAAGAAAATCACTTGGAAAAGCTGCTAATTTTTTATGTTCCATGTTCAACCTCTTTACTCTTTATATATAAAGTATATAGTTATTTAGAGAAAAAGTCAACTAATAGTTGACTTTTTCTTATTCCAAACAAACACAAATATATAAAACTATATATATTATTTTCCGTTATAAGCTGCGGAAATGTTATTTAAGATGGCTTTCATCTGGCGCTTTTTAATCCACCCCATACCGATTTGCATCATCATATCATTAAGATTTTGGAAGAAACCGTGAGATTCCAATTTTTCTGAAATAACAACTTCCGTCGTCACATCATCAATCTTGTGCAGTTCCCAACGTGTCGTAAACGTATTTCTAATCGTCTTCGTTGTGAAAGCATAGACTGAAGGCTCTGTCACCTCGTCAATCTTAATTTTGCCTGCTTGATTTTGCTTGGCACCAAATTTTTTCTTATATTCAAAGCCTGGCAAGCTTGAGATTTTAGGATGCTTACCAGTATTTTTTTCGATATCATAAAGGCCAGATTCTAACAATTTATCAAAAATAAATTGGCGCGGTACCTTCAAGGTTCTGATAATTTCCATTACTTCGACTCTCCGTTTTGATCTGATTTATCCTGCTTACCACCAACAATGATCATACCAAGACCAAGGGCAAACAACAAAATACTAACGATCAAGAATGCGCCTCTGCCTTGTAGCGTTGAGATAAAAATCAATAAGGCTAAACTAACAAAAGCCCATCCCCATTTTTGCATCATGATTTAGCCACCTCTACATTGAAGAATAAAGCTGCTCCCCATGGTTGAGCTTTGATGAGCGCTTTAGCTTCTGCTGCTTTTTCATTCAAATCACCATCTGTTTCAAAAAAGAGACGAATGCCTTTTTTTTCTACAAATTTGTATCCATTTTCTTCCAAGACTGCAATCACATCGTCCTGTTTCATTGCCATATTTACTACAAGCATATCCTACCTCTTTCTTTTTCTTGGTATAGTATTATTTTATCATCTTTTAATAGAAAAAGACGACTTGCGCCGTCTTTTTTGAGCATAAGCTCAACAAAGTGAGACTTATAATTAAGCTTCTTCTTCCATTGAGTTAGATGCGATTACAAATGGGAACCAGATTGCGAATGATGCTGCAAATGTAACTGCTGTTACAACGATTGCACGCCAGTCGAAACCAGTTGCCATGAAGGCATTGATGAATGGAGGTGTTACCCATGGTACTTGCAAGACAACTGGTGCAACCAAGTGCATTGCAGTCGCAATGTAGGCAATTGTTACTGACACCATTGGTGCAAGTAAAAGTGGGATGAAGAAGAGTGAGTTCAATACCAACGGCATACCGAACATAACTGGTTCATTGATGTTGAAGATACCAGGTGCAACTGAAAGTTTCGCAACTGTTTTGTAGTCTTCACGTTTAGAGAACCAAAGGATAGCGATGATCAATGTGATTGTACCTGCAGTACCACCGAACCAAGCATAGGCATCCCAAGAACCACGTACCCAAAGTGTAACGAAGTTACCATCGATAGCGTGTGCTTTGTCTGTTGCACCTTTAGCAACGAGATCTTTAACCCCTTCCAACTTAACTTTGTTGTAAACGTCCATGTTAGCAAGTTGAAGTGGACCCCAGATACCATCGAGAACAGCGCCCAAAACGTTTGTTCCGTGGATACCGAAGAACCAGAAGAGTGAAACGAAGAAAGTAACGATCAATACTGAAACGATTGATTGTGACAAAGCTTGGAATGGTTCAGCGATGTATTTACCGATCAAGTAGATCAAGTCATTGCCAGTCCATACTTTGATGAAGTAGTAAATGATTGATACAACATAAACCGCAACGATTGTTGGGATGATGGCCAAGAAAGCTTTAGATACTGCTGGTGGCACTGAATCAGGCATTTTGATTGTGATATCAGCAAGCATTAATTTAGCATAAAGGATAACGGCAAGCGCACCCATGATGATAACAGTGAAGTAAGCACCCGCGTCCAATTGACCTACTGAGAGACCCATTTTCCAAGTTGCAATACCTTGTGCTGCAATGTTGTTGTTAACAGTTTCCATTGCTTTTTCAGAAAGACCATTTGTTGCAATAGCAATAATGTTTGGCAGACCTGAAACTAAAGCTGCAACACCTACGATACCACCTGCGAGTTCATTGACTTTGTAAGCTTTTAGAGGTTGTAACCCCAAGAAAAGGCGAAAATAAGACCGATAATTGTCAATGTACCTTGGCTTACAAGACCTGAGATACCAGCAAGTTGTTGAAAAACTGGTTTGTCAGAAAGTGTCCAAGAGCCATCAGATGCGCTACGTTGAACAAACTGTTGAACTGCTGCTGGTACGGTACCAATCAGAACTGATACTAATGTTGCCATTGCCCCTACCATCGTTGCTGGCAACATACCAACAAACGAATCACGAAGCGCAACTAAGTGTTTTTGCGAGCCAATTTTGGCTGCGACTGGAACGAGATGTTTCTCCATCCACTGTTGTAATGCATTCATAAAAGATTCCTTCCTTTTTACGATTGAGTATCGGTCTGATTAAAACCTAAACTCAAGCAAATTACCTAATCAAAACGGTTGTAACGTCATGAATAGTGACGAAATACTATCGTTTTAATTTTTAATAACCTTGTACAACTCGATGATTTCTTTTGCGAGATCAACGAAAGCAATACCTGTCATCAAATGGTCTTGGGCATGTACCATGTAAATTGATACGGGTACATCTTCACCATTTGCAGCTTTAGTCAACAATTCTGTTTGACCATGATGGGCTTCCACGATTGCTTTGCTAGCTGCTTCGATTCGTTCGTCAGCTTTTTCAAAGTCGCCTGCTTTAGCCGCGCGAATCGCTTCGACAGCTGAAGACTTCGCTTCTCCACCATACATGATCAACGGCATGATGACTGCCATCTGTGCATCGTCCATGTTTCTCCTTTCTTCGATAAGACTTCCTACAATAAAATAAATACGTGGATAACTTGTCATGACTTCTGAAATCGCATACAAATCACCTACCCCATTATATTACCACGTAACATAATAATTTGCAAGCGTTTCCTAAAATAAAAATATATAGTTATACAAAAATCTAAAAACCGAGATAAAGTCCCTATATATAAGGATTAAGTGCATATGAACAGATATTATGACCGACATCCAATAAAATTTCAGACACAATCTCATATAGTTTTATCACCATTTAATAGCCGACAAAACTAGTTTGTGTCCCGACCACAGAAAGTGAAACGCTTTCAGTGGTCTATACCAATATAATATCATTTAATTTTCATTTTTGCAAGCGTTTTACACCATCAAACATTAATTATTTTATTCACAAAGTACCATTTTTCTATACTTCTATTTCTCAGATCAAAAAAACGACGCTTCTCAAGATTTGCTTCGTCGTTTTTCGTTTCTTTAATTAAAGTCCAAATTAACCCATGATCGTGAGCACTACCATCAACACAGCTGAAACAAGGTAGACTATAAAAAATGTGACCTTCTGAGTCTCTGAAATCTTAGACTGCAAAATCTTCGGTGCAAAGGGCGCAGCCAGCAGAATACCACCAATTGCACCACCAATATGCCCAAAAATGCCGACATCTGGTTGGAAGATATTAATCGCTAGGTTAGCAAGAATGAGCACGGCAAATTGCTTGCCGATTGCCTGAAACGATGGATTTTTCGTGAGGTAGCCTAACATGGCCATGGCTGCAAAGATACCAAAGAGGGAGGTCGAGGCGCCAGCGGACAGGGTCTCTGGTTTAAGGAAAAAGGTTAAGATATTGCCGTATATTCCTGATAATAGATAAATGGCAAAAAACCTCTGACTGCCAAAAATATCTTCGATCTGCCGACCGATAAAAATCAGTGAAAAAAAGTTGAGCAAAAAGTGTTCCCAACCGATGTGAACGAAGATAGGTGTGACCAATCGCCAAATATGCCTAGGATACTCAATAATATCTAAACCAAATAAGGCACCGAAATGAAAGAGGTTGATAGGATCTGTTGCTTGTGCACCATTGGCAAAAAACTGAGATAACCAGACCCCAAGGGTAATGGCAGCTAAGCTATAGGTCGCCCGATAACGGCGAAAATCTTTTTGAAAGTTAGTCATATATTTTATTATACCTTAAAAATGTGTCTGACAGGGATGTCGAATTTGTTTCTTTCTATAGTTGGTAAAATCTGAAAGTCATAAACAAAGCTGGCTGTCTGCCCTGTAAAATCAGCCAAATAACGGTCATAATAGCCACCACCATAGCCGACACGATAACCATCTTCTGTCCAGGCCAAACCTGGTACAATAATCAGATCTGGGATGACAGCAAAATCTGACTTGGATTCTCTGACACCAAATGGCGTCAGAAAGAGCGCGTCTTCATCATAATCCGTAAAAATCATTTTACGCTGGGGCAATGTTTTTGGGATGACAATCCGTTTGGACGTGTCATTTAAAAGTCTTGTCACGTCAAATTCAAAAGACATTGGCATAAAAATCGCAATCGTTTGCGCTTGCTGATAGATGTCTGATATTAGAAATTGATCAATGATAGCCTGAGTTTGCTTCTGTCTGTCAGAAAAATCAAACGTTTTTAAGGCCAATTTCATTTTTTTACGTATTTGCGCTTTCTTTTTCATATCTTTTATGATACCATAAAGGAGTAGTTTGTATACGATTTAAAAAGTTTGGTTCATTTTGTTTCATCCTTTCTAAGCAGTTTCAGAATTACACAAAATTAAAATGCCCCCAAGGGGCGAAGGAGATTCAAAATGGCACAAGGTACAGTTAAATGGTTTAACGCTGAAAAAGGTTTCGGTTTCATCACTGGTCAAGACGGAAAAGACGTTTTCGTACATTTCTCAGCGATCCAAACTGACGGTTTCAAAACACTTGAAGAAGGTCAAGCAGTAAACTACGACGTTGAAGATGGCGCTCGCGGTTTGCAAGCTGTAAACGTAACTAAATAATTATTAGTTGCTTATAACAATGGACGATTTCTTGCGAAATCGTCTTTTTGTGTTAAACTATAACTATTAAATAGAAAACGTTTCCAAACCGTGTCTCTAACAACAAAACCAACCAAGACACCTTTATAGAGAGGATGACACAACACCGCGTCTGTAAGCTATCATAAGACGCACTTGTTGCACAACTTATCATGATTGATTTAACTAAAGGAAAACCTATAAAAGTCATTTTGCTCTTTACTTTTCCACTGCTTTTAGGAAATTTATTCCAGCTTTTTTATAATTTTATTGACGCCATTATCGTCGGGCAGACACTCGGCAAGGATGCTTTTGCTGCCGTTGGAGCGACAAGCGCATTAAATTTCTTGATTATGGGATTTGCAATCGGGATTACCAGTGGTTTCTCCATCATCATCTCCCAGCGCTTCGGTGCAAATGATGATGAAGGGGTTAAACATTCCTTTGCCATTGGACTTTTCCTAACCCTCATCACGGCACTTGTTCTAACCGTCATCGCTTTCACCATGGCACGCCCCTTGCTTGAAATCATGCAGACACCACCAGAGTTAATCAGGGACGCTCACGACTTTCTAAAAGCCATCTTTGGCGGGATGGTCTTCACAGTTCTCTTTAACTACCTGTCCAATGTCCTGCGGGCAATCGGCGACTCACGGACACCCTTGATCGCTCTCATCATCTCAACGATTCTCAATATTATTTTAGAGTTCGTCTTTATTCTGGGGCTTCATGCGGATGTCTTTGGTGCAGGGATTGCGACGATTATCGCACAAGCCTTCTCTGTACTTTACCTGGTCATCTATATCAAACTCAAAGTACCCGTGCTGCATCTGCACAAACAGCACTTCAAGTTTGACAAAAAAGAAATCAGTAAACACGCCGCGCTTGGCTATCCCATGGGCTTCCAGTCCAGCATCATCGCCATCGGCAGTTTGACCTTACAGATCGTGCTCAATAAAATGGGGACTGATGTCGTTGCCATGCAAGCCATTGGTCGCCAGATCGATCAGCTGGCCATGCTTCCCATGATCAGCCTAGGTCTTGCCGTCACAACCTTTACCGCGCAGAACTTCGGCGCCCGCCAGTACAAACGCATGCTCATCGGTCTCAAACATTCCGTGATCATCAACGTCATCTGGGGCATCGTCTTTGCTGCCGTCCTCGTCACCTTTAACCAGTTCTTCTCCGGCCTCTTCATCAGCCACAGCGAAACCAAAATCATTCATCTCGCTTTTGAGTATTACTTGGTCAATGGTCTCTTTTATTGGATCTTAGCCATTCTCTTCGTTGTGAGGTCTTTCATTCAAGGCTATGGCAACAGTTTAGTCCCTACCCTCGCAGGGATGGCAGAACTTGTCATGCGGGCAGGGGTTTCTGTGCTGAGCCTCGTAACCGTTGGTTTGATCGGCGTTCTCTTTTCAAGCCCAGCGGCCTGGATTGGGAGTGTCATCATCCTTGTGCCTAGCTACTTTAAGATTACCAAGGACTTGCGACATCGCAGTGATCAAGAACATGATGAAACCGATGAGTTGAATGAAACGTTAGAGATAATTTAATTAATATAAAACCCACCCAGATCAAAATTTGGGTGGGTTTTAGTCTGTAATAAGAAATCTTCTAAAAGCATATAAACCCAATATTCAGAATGTATTTCATTTTTTCCGAAATAGTTCGTACTCTTCATTTCATTTTTTCCGAAGTTGTGGTAATATAAAAGTAATATGAAAAAACTTATGTTCGCCAAAAATTTAAAATATCTTCGTCAAAAATACAATATGGAACAATTAGACTTATCTCAGCAACTTGGACGTAAAAGTTCATCATCAATTAGTGAATGGGAAAAAGGTAAATACACACCCAAAGCTAATATTCTATCCGATATCTCTGAAATATTTCATGTCTCTTTATCAGACTTAATGACTACAGATTTATCTCTATCTACTAATTATGCGATCTCTAGCAATCACATTATAAAGCAAGATTCAATAAAAGTTATGGAAAGTGTAGATTACCAGATTACAAAGCCATACGAAAAACAATTCAACGAGTGGAATAAAGATAAACAACATATCAACAACAATAAAAAAATAATTTACTTCAAAGAGGGAGATATTTGGTGGGTATCGCTTGGTATCAATATCGGTGTCGAGATTGATGGAAAAAAGAATCACTTTGAAAGACCTGTCATCATTTTAAAACGCGTCAACTACCATTCCGCTATCATCATCCCACTAACTAGCACTATAAGAGAAAATGATGATAGATTTGTAAATTATGAAATTGACGGAATCAAAAAATCAGCAAACATTTCTCAAATTCGTATGATAGATACAAAAAGATTTCGCAGAAAAGCTAAAATAAAGTTACCAATAGATAACTTTAGAGAAATAAAGTCACGTTTGAAAAAATATCTATAAAAAACAGCCAGATCGCTCTGGCTGTTTCAATAGATCGGCGCTGTTTGACCAGCGCCTCGGATGGTATGTTGACCTAAGTCTCAACCGTTAATACACTAAGTATAGCGAAAGCTTGACAATTTGTCAAGTTTAGACTAGCGGCCTGGATTGGGAGCGTCATCGTCCTTATCCCTAGCTACTTTAAGATTACAAAAAACTTGCGACATCGCAGCAATCAAGAACTTGATGACGCTGATGACTTAGATAAAGCACTTGAGATTATTTGATGGGTTTGATATCCTGACATTAATAGATACGAAAACCACCCAGGTCGGATGACCTGGGTGGTTGTTTCATTATATATCTCACTTGCACCAAACACTTGCTAACATTTTTAATTTTTCAGCACAAATTTTTCTAGGGCAACAGCTACACCATGTTCATCATTTGTGCTTGTTTGAAAATCTGCTATGGCGATAATCTCTGGGACTGCATTTCCCATGGCGATAGCTAGGCCTGCGGCCTCTAACATTGACAAATCATTTTCAGCATCACCAATTGCCATTGTTTCTGCTAAGGGGATGTCCAGAATCTTGGCAAGCTGTATCAAGCCTTGGCCTTTACTCACCTCCTTGTTGAGAATTTCAAAGAAATTCGGCGAGCTCGAAACTGTCGTATAGGCGTTTGTAAAGTCAGGCGGTATCTGACTGATGATGTAACGTAAGGCATCTGCTTCACCGACCAGCATCATTTTAATGATGCTATCTTCTGCTGCCATCTCCGCTCTTGTCCTAAAGCTCATAGGGACTTTCGCGATGAAAGACTCCTCTACAGTATACTTTGAAACGTCTCGGTTTGAGGTAAACAGTCGATCTGCTGTGACCGCATGAGAGGTGCATCTTAAGGTCGTCGCCAAATCATCAACTCTTAGGTAGTCTTGATAGGTTAGGGTTGTCCGTTTGAGTTCAACGCCTGTATCTGCCGCTAGGATCATCCCACCATTATAAGTGATAACATAATCACCTGGATCAGTCAAAGACAACTCTTTCAATAACTCAATAACACCTAAATAAGGTCTACCGGTCGTCACGACAATTTTGACACCTTGTGCCTTGGCTTGCCTGATTGTCGACTTTACCTCTTGTGTGATCAACCTTTCACTGTTTAGCAAGGTGCCGTCTACATCTATTGTTACTAATTTAATCCCCATTATTTCCTCTGTCCTTCCTTTTGAAAGTATGAGCTAAAAAAATAGAGTTGCGCTTCTCGTCTGCGGCAACTCTATTTTTTATTGCACCACCATTACCCTAAAATACCACCAGCGTAGCCTAAGATACCAATGATAAAGATGACGATGATGATGAGCAATGGGTTAACCCCTTTTTTCAATAACCAAGCGACAAACAAGGTCAAGCCAAGTGCTAACATCCCTGGCATGATGCTATCCAATACGTTTTGAACGGTTTGGATTTGCATTTTTCCAGCTGCATCTTTCATTTTTGTTGCTTGTAGAACGATATTGATGCTTGTCCATTTGCTAATCAACGCACCCATCACAAACAAACCAACAATTGATGCACCTTCTGTTAATTTCTTGATACGACCGCCAGCCATATCTTTGATGATTTCCATGCCTTTTTCATAACCATAGAAGAGACCAAAATATTTAGTTGTTAAGCGGATGATGTTGATCAAGATAAAGAAGAGCAAAGGTCCTGCAATCGAGCCTGTCAAAGGAAGTGAGCCACCGAGCGCTGCCAAGACTGGACGAGCTGTTCCCCAGAAAATTGGATCGCCCACACCTGCTAATGGTCCCATCAAACCAATCTTCATGGCTTGAATGGCAGAACCATCAATGTCTCGTCCATTTGCTTTTTCTTCTTCCATGGCAGCTGTTACACCGAAAATCGGTGCTGTCAACCAAGGTTGTGTATTAAACCATTCTAAGTGACGGGTCAAGGCTTGATTACGCTCTTCACCTTCTGGATAGATCTTTTTCAAGGCTGGAATGATGACATAACAGAAACCTAGGGATTGCACACGTTCAAAGTTGAAAGAGCCTAATAGGAAGTTTGATCGTAGAAACATACTCGTTAATTCTTTTTTAGTTAATCTTTTTTCAGTCATTTTTTTGCCTCCTAAGCGTCCAAATCATCGTCATCATCATCAAATACCACACCTACAGGCGCTGCTGCTACTTGTGGTTGACCATTATATTTTAATTGTAGGTAAATCATGGCTGCAATCAAGCCTAATGCACCGAAACCAACTAAGTTGAAGTTAGTAAAGGCTGCGAATAGGAAGCCTGCATACATAAAGGGTTTCAAATAAGGCACATCCATCATGTTAATCACCATAGCATAACCAACGACAACGATGATACCACCACCAATTTGAAGACCGCGCGTGATGACTTCTGGAATAGAGCTCAAGAAATTTTGAACAGCTGTTGCAGAAATGAGACTGATGATTAAAGTTGGAATCATAACACGGAGCGCTTGCAAGCTCATAGCGAGTAAGTGAGCACGCTCAATACCTTTATAATTACCTTTTTTAGCCATTTCGTCAGCTTTGTGAATAAAGAATACCGTGATTGTTCTAACAAAAATAGTCAAAGCTTGACCAGCTGCTGCAAGAGGTACTGCAATTGCAATCCCTTCGCCAATACCTTGGTGTGAATTAATAACAAGAATCGTAGAAATAACAGAGGCAATGGCTGTATCTGGTGCCATGGCAAGTCCAACGTTCATCCAGCCCAAAGCCATCATTTCCAATGTCCCACCTAGAATAATACCAGTTTGAATATCACCTAAGACAATCCCAACTAACGTACAAGCAACCAGCGGTCGATGGGTTTGCGCTTCGTCAACTACTGATCCGATACCAGTAATCCCTGCGACAATTAAAAGTAAAACAATTTGAATCACACTCATTTTTTTCCTCCTTGTTGTGAACTTTAGATTGACTGTTTGTCAACCTTCTCGTTCAGTAATGCAATCTTATGATTTTAAGGCATTTTCTAAAATGTCATTGAAATCTTGTGATGTGTCGCCAGGTAACTGACGTAACTCATTTTTAACCCCTAGGTCTTTTAATTTTCTAAACGCAGCAATGTCAGAGTCATTAACTGAAACAGACTTGGTAATTTGTTTACGCTCTACGTCAAAACGCATGCCACCAACGTTAACTTCTTTCAGATCAACGCCACCTTCGACTAATCGAACAATATCTTGTGGGTTTTCAAATAAGAGCATGGCTGTTGTCGTTTCATATCTCGGCGATTTGTAGGCCCGAATCATCTTATCAACCGATACGGCACTTGCTGCAACATTGGCAGGCGCGACTGAAAGTACCAAGGTCTTGCGCATCTCATCTGCTGCCACGCTATCGCTGACAATGATAATGCGGTCAATTGGTCGAAGTTTTACCCATTTGGTCAAAACTTGTCCGTGAATAAATCTATCATCAATTCTTGCTAGTTCAATTCTCATAATAAATCATCCTCCTCGTCAATTGTGTGTAATGTTTTGTTAGCCGATGCAATCACCTCAGAAAAGATTTTAAATCCCTCTTGGTTAATCGTCTTCAACTGTTGTCTCAGCGCTTCTAAATCACTATTTTCCTTGACCGCTGCTATTTCTAGTAGCATCGGGAGATTCACCCCCGTCACGACATCCGCTGCCGGTTGATCAAATACTAACTGCACTGCGGAATTATAAGGCGTGCCACCAAAAACATCTACTAAAAATAAAATGTTTTCACCTGGAAATTGATCCATTACTACCTGATATTTTTCTTGAAGTTGTGGAATGCCTTCCCCTTTTAAAAACGGCACTGCGATAATTTTCTCATCGTGACCAAAAATCATTTCAAAAGCATCTAGTAGACCAGTTGATAATTGACCATGACCACTAACAATAATTGCTGTCATACTTTTCTCCCTTATTTTTCTTTACACCTATATAAAAGCAAGAACCGTGCCAAACAGTGTTTCAATCACAACTCTTTTTATACCCCCTATATTTTATGGTGTTTTTGGGATATAAAAAAATGTTCCAAGACAAAAAACATCTGTTTTGAAACACTTTTAGAACACTGATGAGAAACATAAAACACTTTGTCTCACTTAAGAAACACTTGTGACTTCTGCTAAAATTTCACAGATGAAAATTTTTTCTCCTTCTGATAAATACAAGTTCAAGCCATTTTCAATCGGTGATAAAGTCGAGGTCACAAGCGGTAATAGCTCAAGTGAAGCCTCACTTGGCATGTCTTCATATCGCAGGGCATTTTCTTTGATGACACGTTCAAAAGCAAAGGCTGAATGGATGATTAATTTAATCAAGGTTGCATTTTGAAAATTCATTTGACAGGCTTGCTGAACAGCATCTGTCCAATTCAACAAAAAGTCCAAAATCAACCTAGGATTTAAGTAAACCAGATGCGTTTCAAGCATGTCTTCACACAAATCTCGAATAACAAAATTCTGACTTTTATTTTCAGCTTCTGTCACGTCACCTTCTGACAAAATTTGGTGCAACATGTTACCTCCACTGCCTTCAATCAATCGCTCCAAGGAAATGAAAGGCGCTTCAAGTTTGGGATTTTTTGTCCCAACACTTGCCAAGACTTGATAGTTTTCTAATACTTTCGGGAGCTCTTCCTTGATTTTCAAAGCGGATAAAGTCAGGACACGCACATCTTCATCCGTCGCTCGATCAATGATATCACTCAGCAAGACCTCGATTTTCTTAGCTGTCCCTGATCCTGTCGTACAGATAGAAAGAATCGCTTTCGGTTTCCCCTTAGAAGTTTTTTGGGCACGAACACTCGCTAGAAAATCTCGTTTAACAGAATCATAGACATTCATTAAGGTCCGGTCTGTATAATTGGTCTTTCTTACTGCGTCCAAGACCATCACCGTTGTCACATTTGAGATGATCTTGACTTCGACACCACTTGCCTTGATCAACCTGGGCTCGATCATTGACAATGAGCCCATATCTACCAAGAGCAGAACGCCTTTACCAAGATTGAGTTTCTTGACTTTTTCAACAACCTCCTCGAACATCTTCTGAGGGGACATTGATAAGGGCATATCAAGGGAATCAATCTGGGCGACACCTAGTAACTCAGTGACGACATTGACCATAGAAGTTGCAGTGCTATTGCCATGAGCGGCCACCAGGATCCCAATTTTTTGATCCAGACTCTCTGTGTCCATATTGACTAAAAGCATGGCTAAATAGGCAACCTCGACATCTGGTAAATCATGATGGAAGACGCGTGAAATTTCAATTTTAAAGCGTTCCGCCACTTGATATTCGAGTGGCTGTTCTTTTTTTAGATTCTCGATTTCTTGCGCAACGAGTAAGTTGACCTTCTCACCACGAGAGAAATAAGCATCAATGTGCATAGCAAAGAAATATGTGAAACGGCGGTCAAATTTCACGCGCATTTCAGCCTCGGCAATTTCTTTTAACTGATTGACAAAGTCAACGATGGCCTTATCTACAAAGTTTAAGAGATTTGAGGTGCTATCATAGTTTTTTACATATTTTTTCAAGTAGAGCTGGAGTTCCCGCATCATCGTTTTCTTGATGAGGGTATGAGAGAGACCTTCATTTTCAAGAACTGCTAGCTTTTTATCCAGCGCATCATATATATTATAGTCTGTTGACGCTTCTTGAGCGACGGTGACTTCTTCGGGATGAATGACGGTGACCACGTCGACATATTTTGAGATAACCATGGCACGCGCCAAATTATCACGACTGCTGACCCAATCTTCTCGAATGTCATCCGGTAGATTACAAATATCAATATCCACTTCATCAAAACGATGGATACTTGTCAAAAAGGCTTGAGCGCAGACGAGTTGGACTAAGGATTTCAGTTGCCCAACATTGCCTGAAGTCGTGGCGTGAACCAAGGCATTGATGACATCAATTGAGATCCGCATCGTTTTCTTGATGCGTTTAGCTTCTTGTGCAAAAAGGAACTTGGTTAAGGCGACACGTTCTTCTATGGGGCGTTCACTTAATGACGGGATCTGAATCGTCATCGGAATCCGTCTGACAAACGTTTTCAAGAGTGCTGAGTCTGGATTTTCTGTCGTTGCACATATGATCAACACTTTGCTGTGTCGTTTGACACCATTTTCCCCCAAGCGGTTAAAGCTGCCGTTGTCAATGAAATAAAAGAGCATTTCTTGGCCTTCAGGCGGTAGGCGGTGCACTTCGTCAAGTAGCAGAACGCCGCCATCGGCTTTTTCGACGAGTCCCTCATGATCCTGGTCTGCGCCTGTAAAAGCACCTTTGGCGTAACCGAAGAGTTGGCTCATCAACAACTGCGGGTTGTTATAGTAATCGGCACAGTTAAAGCTTTTGAAGGGGGCATCATCTTTCAAGAGGCCCTCATAGAGAGAATATTTATAGGTTTTTTCGGCAAAAAATGTCTTCCCAGTACCGGTTTGTCCGAGCAAGAGCATGTGCAAGCCTGATGGTGGATAATAAACCGCTGCCTTGGCTTGAGAAATTACCTGTTTCAGACTGGTTTCATGGCCGATTATCTGATCAAAAGGATTTTTGGAATTGGATAGATAGGCTTCTGCTACTGGTTTGTCTGTTTGATGAGGCGCATCTAAATCTGCAATCGTTTCAAGTTCCGTAATCTCTTGCAAGTCTCGATCTAGTAGCACCTCTATCGTTTCCTTGGGTAAAAAGCGAACTGGATAGGTCGTTACCTTGATAGCACGGCCATCACGGACCAATTTATTCAACTCCAAACTGGTATTTGCTCGACTGATTCCTAGTAAATTCGCCAATTCAAGCGCCGTCGTCCCTTGCATGTCCTGCAAGTCAGTCACGCTTCTATTCGCCCATAACTGACTTAAGGCCTGATAAACTTTATCGATTCTAAGCATCTAATTTCCTTTCACTTCGCTTCGTTATAGGTCTATTATAACTTAAGGGCACCTCTAATAACTACCAATTAATTCACCTCTAAATGAAATTAGAAAAAAACACAGAAAACTAAGCATAGTCTACTGTGTTTTTCTTTATGTTACAGACGCCACTTGACTGTTTATTCTTATT
>ERZ650307.782-NODE-782-length-18037-cov-5.171338_pt1 | contig 18037 bp, 21 predicted proteins | sample MGYA00376243_ERZ650307 | MGnify/ENA primary metagenome ERZ650307 (study PRJEB26733, sample SAMN07839242) | wastewater metagenome | biome: urban; feature: artificial channel; material: waste water | place: USA: North Carolina | collected 2016-03-31 ... | reverse complement strand
GCAGCGGCATCCTTGCTTGCCGGGGTTCGGCAAGCAAGATATAGCGTACAGCGGGACGACTCGTGTGGGAAAGTTGGTATGGCTGCTTCTAAAAATCAATACCATTATTTTAGTTGAAAACGTCAATAAAATAGCCTTTGGGCGCTTGCTGTGAATTGCGGTTATTTTCCTTATTTTTGGCGTATGACTTCAGAGACTACGGTGCAATACGATTATATTTTTACTGGGGCGGGCTTGGCGGCTTTGATGACGGCGTACAAAATGGTGTCGTCTCCTGCTTTCCAAGACCAAACCCTTTTGTTACTCGACGAAGATGCTAAAAAAACGAATGATAGAACGTGGTGTTTTTGGAGTACTTCGCCCAGTATTTGGGATGGTGCCGTGGCGAAGCATTGGGACGTGGCTTGGTTTGCTTCGCAAGCGTACAGTCGGGATTTGAGTTTGCAGCCGTATCGCTATCAAATGATTCGGGGCATTGATTTTTACCAGCAAGTGTTGACCTTGTTACAGCAACATCCGAAGGTGACTTTTGTGCAGGAAAAAGTAACCGATATAGAAGAAACCGAACAGCAAATTTTTGTAAAAACCACGGAAGCGGTTTATTACGGTAAGCGCGTGTTGAATAGTATTTACAATCCTGCTTTGGTGGCGCGTCAAAACGAATATCCTGTGCTGCAACAGCATTTTGTGGGGTGGTTTGTGCAAACGAAAGAGCCGGTTTTCACCGCAGAGAAACCGACGTTTATGGATTTTTCAGTGGCACAAAAAGGGAATACGCGTTTTATGTATGTGTTGCCTACTTCGGCTACCGAGGCTTTGGTAGAATACACGCTTTTTTCGGCTAACCTCTTGCCCAAAGCGGAATACGAAACCGCCATCAAAGACTACTTACAGCAACTCGGTGTGACGAGTTATACCATTCAAGAAAAAGAGCAGGGGAGCATTCCAATGACTTGTTATCCGTTTTGGAAAGCGAATACGAAAAATGTCCTCAACATCGGCACCGCTGGAGGTTGGACCAAAGCCAGTACGGGCTATACTTTTAGGAATTCGGACAAGAAATCGGATGCGTTAGTACAGTTTTTGCAAAGCGATTTGCCTTTTACCGCCTTGGGAAGAAGAACTAAATTCTGGTGGTATGATTTGTTGTTGTTGGATATTCTGGATCGCACGAACGAATTGGGAAGTGTCATTTTTTCAAAGTTGTTCCAAAAAGGAAAACCCGATTTGATTTTTAAATTTTTGGATGAAGAGACTTCTTTTTTTGAGGACTTACAAGTAATCTGGAAATGTCCAAAAGTGCCTTTTCTTAAGGCGTTGGTGAGGGTTGTTTTTCGATTGAAATAGTTTTTTTAACCGCGAAGTTCGCGAGGGTTTACTTTTAAACATATAAGTCATATCAGTTTTGGATTAAATTGCTGGTGTTTTTTGAACCATATAAGGAAGGTAAGGGCATATAAGATTTAGGCTAAAAGCAAAAAAATCTCGTGATTTAAGAGTGAAGACACAAGGTTTTAATCTGTGAAAATTTGTGTAATCTGTATCTATTTTACCGCAAAGTTTGCAAGGGTTTACGCAAGGGACGCAAAGATTTAATTCGTGACCATTCGTGAAATTCGTGTTTTTTTCTCTCAAGGGGCAAAGTTTTAATTTTATTTTAATTTGTGTCAATTCTTGAAATTCGTGTTTCTTTCTTTACATTTGCAACAGATGACAAACAAAGCTTTCATATCTAGAATCTTTTTGCTGATTTTGTTGGCGACTATGATTTTTCAAACCAAGCACAGTTATGCCCATTTGATAGAGCAGCTAGAAGCTCCGATTTGTCATCACGAAAACACGACTTCAAAAAAACAAATCACACACGCGCACCATTATGCGCAACCTTGTTCGGTTTGTGCTTATTCTGTTAACAGTTTCTTGCTGCCTTCTTCCTTTTTTTGGGAAAATAGCGAGGCTGTAACCTATAGTAAAACGACTAAGTTTTATCTATCTTCAATTTTTACTTGCTACTCAGGAAGTTTATTTGCGTTACGGGCACCGCCTGTAGTATAGCTTTTTTTTGGAAGTGAACGTAACTTTTTGATAGTCTATGATTTGTGATTAAAGAACATTTTGTAGTCAATTAAATAGCGTTTATCTCACTTCAATACGTCATTTTCGATACTCGGGAATGACAATAATCCTATTTTAATTTTTTTTGAATATCAAAATGCGAGCAAAAAGCTATAGTGTTTTCGTGTTCTTTTGGTTTACGGCTTTGGTTTTTTCACAAAACAAACTAAGCGGTACCATTACTACTGAAACGAAAAAAAACCTTGAAGGTTGTCACGTACACATTGGAAATAAAACGGTAAACACCAACAAAAAAGGGTTTTACGAAATCAAAGACTTGCCTTCAGGTACGTTGAAGGTTTCGTTGTCCTATGTGGGCTATCAAACTATTGACACGGTGATTACATTGACATCCGATACTGTATTGAATTTTGTTATGAAGCAAAATACAGAGGCTTTGTATGAAGTTTTGGTGAAGCAAAAAAACACGACACCCAATCAGTCGGTGCTGGAACAAAAAGTAAAAGCAGCCACGATTGAGAAGTTTAGTAATCAGTCCTTGGGCGATGTTTTGCAAGAAGTAGCTGGAGTTTCAGGTTTAAAGACAGGAAGCACCGTGGTGAAACCTATTGTAAATGGTATGTTCGGAAACCGAGTACCAATCATCAATAACAACGTACGTATGCAAGACCAAGAATGGGGAACAGAACACGCTCCCAATTTTGACATCAATGCAGCGGGAAAAATAACAGTGATTAAAGGCGCTTCAGGATTGCAATACGGTGGCGACGCTGTGGGAGGTTTGGTGATTTTAGAACCGATTCAAGTCCGAAAAGACACCTTGTTTGGAAGAACGATGTTCAATTTGGCTTCCAACGGGAGAGGCGGGTCGGTCACTACAAGTTTACACAAAGGCAATGACCTAGGTTGGAGCTGGAACGCACTCGCTACCTTTAAGTATATGGGAGATAGAGAGGCACCTGATTATGTTTTGTCGAATACTGGTAACCGTGAATCGAATTTTACGGGTGATATAAAGTATACTGGAAAACATTATTTCCTGTCAGGATTTTATAGTTACTACAACGCCACTATTGGAATTTTGAGCGCAGCACACGTTGGGAGTACTAATGACTTGTATGATGCGATAAAGAATAAACGTCCTTCAGTGATTAAGGATTTCACCTATACTATCGACAATCCAAAACAAGAGGTACAACACCATTTGGCGAAGTTGAATTATCAGTACTATTTTGATGAAACGGCTTCTCTTTCTTCGCAATATTCTTTTCAATTCAATAAGCGATTGGAATTTGATATAAGAAGAGGTGTTTTCAATAACAGAGCGGCTTTGGATTTAGAATTGTCTACGCACAATTTGAACGTAGATTTCAAGAAAACCTACCACGATTGGCATTTGAAATCGGGAGTAAATGCAGGTTTCCAAAATAACTTTGCCAGTCCTGCCACAGGGATTCGTCCATTGATTCCAAATTATGAAAAGCTAGACGCTGGAGTTTACGGAATTGCGAGTGTTTCTTTATCAGACGGTTTGGTTCTAGATGGTGGTTTGCGCTATGACTTTTCAAAAGTAGATGCCAAAAAGTTTTATTTCAAAAGCAGATGGACCGAAAGAGGTTATGATGTTCTTTTTCCACAATTTGAAGTAAGAGAGGTGGGAGACCAAATTTTGGCGCACCCTACTTTTACCTTCCATAACTTATCGGCTAGTCTAGGTTTTAGAAAAACGTTTGACAAGCAATGGGATTGGTATACCAATATTAGTTTGGCGACTCGAAATCCCAATCCATCGGAATTTTTCAGTGATGGATTGCATCATTCTAGTGGTATGATTGAATTGGGAGATTTGGCGTTGAAAAAAGAGCAATCCATAAAACTATCATCGACCGTACAGAAAACATGGAATAATTTTTCGCTTGAAGTAAATCCTTACATCAATGCTGTTCAGAACTATATGTTTCTACGTCCAATTCGCCCTGAAACAACAAATCGTGGTACGTTCTTAGTTTGGGAATACCAACAAACCAATGCGCTACTGGGTGGAGTTGATGTACAAACGAATTGGACAATCAATTCGCAATGGCAACATCGTTTTACAATGGCTTACATCAAAGGGGATGATCTAGACAATGACGAACCGTTGATCGATATGCCTCCTTTTCATTTTACGAATACCATCGAATTCAAGAAAAAAGAATGGCATGAGTTATTGCTAGAGTTAATGAGCGAGGTTGTGACCCAGCAACAATCCTACCCTAATAATAATTTTGAAATCACCGTTATTGAAAATGGCAATTTAGTGCCTCGAGAGTTGGATATTAGCACGCCGCCAGCAGGGTATCATTTGCTTCATTTTTACAGTGAAATGAAATTCAATACGTTTTACAAAACCACGACTACACTTGGGTTTTCTGTTCAAAATATATTCAACACAAATTACAGGGATTATCTCAATCGCCAACGCTTCTTCGCAGATGAAGTAGGGCGCAATTTTCAAATTCAAATAAAATTTAATTACTAATTACAACTTAATTTAAACCCAATGAAAAATTCAAAAATTTTAGCTTTAGCCTTACTTACAGTATTTACGTTCTCTTCTTGTAACAATGATGACCCAGAAGTAGTAAATGAAGAAGAAGTATTCACTACAGTTACCACAACACTTACTGCAGGAAGCTCTGTGATTACGCTAACCTCAAGAGATTTAGATGGTGATGGTCCTAATGCACCAGTAATTACTCCAGTTGTTGGAGAATTAAAAGCAAATACTACTTACACAGGGACTACCACTTTCTTAAACGAAGCTGTTACACCTGCTGACGATATTACGGCTGAGGTAAAAGAAGAAGGAGAAGACCACCAATTATTTTATCAAGCACCAACAGCAGTTGGAACTTTCACCTACGGAGATACCGATAAAAACGGAAAACCAATTGGTTTGACTTTTACCTTGAAAACTGGAGCAACAGCTACAACGGGAAATATTACCGTAGTTTTAAGACACCTACCAGCTAAAAGTGCTTCAGGTGTGGCTACGGGAGATATCACTAATGCTGGTGGCGCTACAGATGCTTCAGTTACTTTCCCAGTTAAGGTAGTGAACTAGTTATTTGTCCATAGATAATGCTATAAAGCGTTGCTTCTTGCAACGCTTTTTTTTTGGAGTTCGTCAAAAGGATAATGATTCAAATCCATCGTTTGCGTTAGTAAGTTTCTGTAATTACAGTGTTTTCAGCGGTTTTTGAGTTTGAAAAAGCCGTAAATTTGGGGGACAATGAAAAAAATAAATTTGTTATGGAAGTTATAAATAAGCCTAATAAATATGAATTGGGCGAAATGCTCCTCGAAATCGGTTCGATACTGATGGTTTCTGGAGCCAATACAGAAAGAATCAAAGTAACTATTGATAGAATAGCAGGAGCCTTTGGTTGTGGATCAGAATTAATGATTACCAATCACGGCTTGATGATTACTTTGGTGTATCAAAACAAAAATAAAACATTTACTAGCGTGAAATGGGTGCCCAAAATGCATTTAAATTTTAACTTGATTTCCGAAATCAGTATTATGAGTTGGAAAATTGTTTTAGAGCAATGGAGTGTAGAACGCATCAATCAAGAGTTAGCAGTTTTAAACAGAAAGCCATTGTATCCAAGAATTTTGGTACTTACAATGGTAGCCCTTGCAGGAGCTTCGTTTTGTAGACTATTGGGTGGAGATTTTGTAGAAATGCTAGCTTGTTTTGTGGCTTCGTTCGCTGGTCTTTTTGTGAGGCAAGAGGCTATGAAATTAAAATTTAATTTTTATTTGTGTGTCTTTTTTGCTTCGGCTACAGCGGCTTTAGTATCAGGATTTTATTTTTTCTTTAATCCTACACTTACTTACATTCACGCTTTTTCTACCTCGGTCTTGTTTTTAATTCCCGGTGTGCCAATGATGAATTCTTTTTCAGATTTGATAGATGGTAACATCTTAAACGGAATTACTCGCGGAGTGAATGTTTTAATCATTGCATTTGCTATCGCACTTGGGCTTTTAATGGGATTGTTAATTTATAATTTCTAAATCATGGATGTCGTATTATTTTTAGAAAAAGGAATTTGGTTGGGAATTGCAGCCATTGGATTTGCTATTTTGTTCAACGTGCCTAGACGTGCGTTGCTTTCAATATTTATTATTGGAGCGCTTGGTGGCTTGACTAAATTTTTGATGTTAGAATATAAAATTGGTATTGTTTTGGCTGTGCTTTGTGGCGCTTCTTTAATTGGTTTTTTGAGCGTATTTGCGGCACACAGACGAAATTGTCCTCCCATTACTTTTGCCATACCCGCTGTAATTCCTATGATACCAGGACTTTTTGCCTATAAAGCAATGATTGGAATTATAAAATTAACCTCTGAAAAAGACCCGGTAGCGTATTCAAAGATTTTCTTTGAAGCGGTTAATAATGGATTGACTACCTTTTTTGTATTGGTGGTATTAGCGACAGGTGTAGCCATTCCGTTATTGATTACAAGAAAAAATACTGTAAAAAGAATTAAAACCGAAGAGTAGTTGGGAGTGTTTTTTGGTAATAAAAAAGGACGGTGGAGTTACTAAACTTTTGCTAAAACAGTAGCTTTTTTCTGCTGAATTGTTTAAATTTACTACATAACTTAAAAATTTTGTAACGATGAAAGTACAAATCAACACCGACAAAAACATCGAAGGACACGAGAGAGTAGAAGCTTATTTTTCTGGTGAATTAGAAAAATCATTGGCTCGTTTCGAAGATAAAATTACCCGAATCGAAGTGCATTTTGGTGATGAAAATAGTAACAAATCGGGAGTAGATGATAAACGTTGCTTGATAGAAGTGCGTGCTGCTAACAGCCAACCTATTGCGGTTACAGAACATGCTAGTAGCATCGAAAAAGCATTTCACGGCGCATTAGATAAAATCAAACGCACCTTGACTTCTACTTTTGAAAAGCAAAAAGCATACTAATAAATCTTTAGCTTAGCGCTAGTTCCAAATAAAAGGGCAATGTCGAAAAACATTGCCCTTTTTTATGTGAAAAAAATACGTTTTTTAGAAGGTAAGTGAAGCGCCCAATTGAAAGACTTGGTTTTTAGCATCACTGTCTTTGATGACTTCTTTAAAACTACCAATATATCTTCCGTTGATAGCAAGTCCAAATGGCAAATTAAACGACATCCCAAACGCCCAAGCACTATCAAATGTTTTGAAATCTGGATTTTGAGGGCCGTCAATTTTATCGCTTACTTTGAATCCAAATTGAGGACCTGTTTCAAAGCTAACCACTTTTAGCAAATACAATTTAGCCAAAATAGGCACTTGTACGTAGTTCAAGTCAAAATCAGTAGTATTTGTGTTGAAACCTTGTTTAGAGAACTGAACTTCGGGTTGTATAAAAAGCAATTTGGGAACAACAGTCATTTCTTTGTAAACACCAAGATAATAGCCATTGTTGCTTTTTATTTTGCCAAAATTTCCGTCGCTAGCCGTAGAGAAATTAGCTCCTGCGCGAACACCAAAACCTTACGCAAATGAACTTTGTGTCAAGGAAAATAATAGAAAAGCAAGTAAAAGAGTTGGAATTGTTTTCATAATTAGATTGATTTTGATTGTTTTAGAAATCAAAAATAATTCAAAAAATGAGACAAAGCAGCGATTCGTTTTGTTTTTTAGCTTTGATATCAATGAAGTAAGCAAAGCTCATAGAAAGTCGTTATTTTTGTGATTCATTCATTTAACTAAACACGATTTATGAAAACCACACTTTCTATTGGACTTCTTTTGGTAGTTGGACTTTTTACTGCTTCGGCTCAGTCTCCGCGTTCTGAAGAACAAAAAATTGCAGCTATTCTCGATGCTTGGCACAAAGCAGCAGCACAAGCACAATTTGACGCGTATTTTGGATTAATGACCAGTGATGCCATCTTTATTGGGACAGATGCTAAAGAAAATTGGAACAAAACCGCTTTTCAAGCTTTTGCAAAGCCTTATTTCGATAGAGGAAAAGCCTGGAATTTTACAGCTATAGAGCGCCATATTTTTTTGGATGCCAAGGGAAAAATCGCTTGGTTTGACGAGTTATTGAGCACGCAAATGAAAATTTGTAGGGGTTCTGGTGTGTTAGAAAAAGTAGGGAAGGAATGGAAAATCAAACATTATGTGCTTTCTATGACGATTCCAAACGAAAACGTAGACGAAGTGGTAAAAATCAAAACGCCTATAGAAGATGGAGTTATGAAACAACTAACCACCAAAGAATAATCGGTTTTTTGTTAACTAAAGCGAGCCTTCGAATTTAATTGCTTATTTTTGCCCGAAATAGCAAAAAATACCGTGGGAAGTAAAAATAAATTAAAAAGGTTCAAAGAAAACGAAACATTCGATAATGTGTTTCAACCAACAAGAGAAGAAGTAGTAGGTGAGTTGTTTCCTTTGAAAGGAAAATGGAATACAGAATTTTTCAAAAACGACAATCCATTAGTTTTGGAATTAGGTTGCGGAAAAGGAGAATATTCTGTTGGCTTGGCTGAGCGCTATCCTAATAAGAATTTTATTGGTATCGATATCAAAGGTGCTCGTTTTTGGAGAGGTGCCAAGACTGCGGTGGAAACAGGACTGCACAATGTGGCTTTCGTAAGAACCCAAATCGAATTAATCAATCACATTTTTGCCGAAAATGAAGTTGACGAAATTTGGATTACTTTTCCTGACCCACAAATCAAATACAAGAGAACGAAGCATCGTATGACGAACTCAGAGTTCCTGCAATTGTATAAAAAAATCTTGAAAAAAGAGGGTGTCGTTAATCTAAAAACCGATTCAGAATTTATGCACGGTTACACTTTAGGCCTTTTGCATGGTGAAGGACATGAGGTATTGTATGCGAATCATAACGTGTATAAAAACGAAGGAAGTCCTGAGGAGGTTACAGCGTTTCAAACGTTTTACGAAAAACAATATTTAGCCATCAACAAAGCGATTACTTTTATTCGTTTTAAAATAAAATCATAAACTAGATTTTTAATTAAATCTAGTTTTTTCTTCTTGATATGCAGGTACTAGGTCTCTTTTTTCTCGGTTTTATTAGCGCTTTTGTTGGCATTTCGCCACCAGGACTGATTAATATGACTGCGGTAAAAGTGAACCTAAAAGAGGGGAAACGCACCGCTTTATGGTTTGTTTTTGGTGCTGTTATTATTATATTTTTTCAAACTTTTTTGGCGCTTTTATTTGCAAGAGTCATTGACAAAAGTCCTTCACTTATTCTATTACTAAGGGAAATTGGCTGTGTAATTTTTGCTTTGCTCACCATTTATTTTCTTTTTGTTGCCAAAAAGCCAAAACTCAAAGGAAGTAATATCAAAAAATACAGTAACAGTTCCCGTTTTTTTCTTGGAATGTTACTCTCCGCATTGAATTTCTTTCCCATTCCCTATTATGTTTTATTGGGAATTACCTTTGCCTCATACCAGTTATTTGCCTTTGATTTTTTTTCAATTTTAATTTTTGTTTTAGGTGTAGTATCAGGTGCCTTTGTTGTGTTTTATGGTTATGTAGTTTTCTTTACTAAAATTGAATCTAAAGCCGATTTTTTTATTCAAAATATGAATAAAATTATTGGAACAATTACTGGGTTAATAGCTGTTGTTACCTTTTTGAATATCTTGAAGCATTATGGTTTGTTATCTCTTTGAATAAAAAATGGAAGAAACCAATTTTTTTGAGCGAGTGTATGCTGTGGTAAGGCAAATTCCTTATGGCAAAGTCACTTCTTATGGCGCCATTGCCAAAGCACTAGGAACTGCGCGTTCCGCTCGAATGGTGGGTTGGGCTATGAATGCCTCACACCATCTAGAAGATGTTCCTGCACATAGAGTCGTGAACCGAAAAGGACTACTAACGGGCAAATTTCATTTTGATGGAACGAATGTAATGCAGCAGTTGTTAGAAAGTGAGGGAATTGTTGTAAAAAACAATCAAATTGTAGACTTTGAAGCTCATTTTTGGGAACCCGAGATGAATTGCTGATTTTCACAGCTTCTATGCCTTTTTTGAATTACTGCATTTGCCTATTTTTCTATCAATATTTTCAATTCATTCCTAATTGATTCCATAATTTTCCTATTATCTTTGCAATCCAAAATCAGTCTTATTAAAAGATTAGGGATTGAATAAATAATTTAATGATGAAACTAGATAGAAAAGAAATACTAAAGGCATTAGAAACAATTACTATTGCTGGAGAAGGAAAAAATATGGTGGAAAGCGGAGCTATCGCAAACGTAGTTACTTTTGGTGATGAAGTGGTGGTAGATTTAGTATTGCACACACCCGCTATGCATATTAAAAAACGTGCTGAAGACGATATCAAAAAAACGATTTTGGAAAAAGTTTCTGCCGAAGCTAAAATCAAAATTAATAGTAAAGTTGAGGTTCCAGACAAGCCAGAAGTTAAAGGGAAGGCGATACCAGGAATCAAAAATATTATAGCCGTTGCCTCAGGAAAAGGTGGAGTAGGAAAGTCTACAGTTACTGCAAACTTAGCCGTTTCTTTGGCTAAAATGGGATTTAGTGTTGGGGTGTTAGACGCCGATATCTACGGCCCTTCTATGCCAATTATGTTTGATGTAGAAAACGAAAAGCCAATTTCTATTGAAGTAGATGGAAAATCAAAAATGAAACCGATTGAAAGTTATGAGGTAAAAATGCTTTCGATAGGATTTTTTACTTCTCCAAGTCAAGCAGTAATCTGGAGAGGTCCAATGGCATCTAAAGCGTTGAACCAAATGATTTTTGATGCAAACTGGGGAGAATTGGATTTTATGTTGATTGATTTACCTCCAGGAACAGGAGATATTCATTTATCTATTATGCAGTCTTTGCCAGTAACCGGTGCTGTTGTAGTGAGTACCCCACAAGCTGTTGCTTTGGCTGATGCAAGAAAAGGAGTAGCGATGTTCTTATCTGATGCAATCAATGTTCCGGTTTTGGGAATTATCGAAAACATGGCTTATTTTACGCCAGAAGAACTTCCTGAGAATAGATACTATATCTTTGGTAAAGAAGGTGCTCGTAACTTAGCTACGGATTTAAATGTGCCTTTCTTAGGAGAAGTGCCAATCGTTCAATCTATCCGTGAAGCTGGAGATTACGGTCGTCCTGCTGCTTTACAAACCGGTTCAATTATTGGAACTGTATTCGAGAACATTACACGTAATGTGGTACAAGAAACAGTAAATAGAAATGAGAGTTTGCCTGCTACAGAAGCCATAAAAATAACTACAATGGCTGGTTGTTCAGCAGTAAAAAAATAATAATTAAAAATTCAACCTTCAGGAGTTTACTTTGAAGGTTGAATGATTAAATTCTAGACTATGACAACAGAAGAATTAACAGAAAATGTTATGAAAGCCTTAGATGAGATTAGACCTTTTCTAAAATCAGATGGAGGCGATATTACCTTAATTTCTATTGAGGATGAAAAACACGTCAAAGTAAGACTAGAAGGTGCTTGTACTAGTTGTAGTGTCAACCAGATGACTTTGCGAGCTGGGGTAGAAACTACAATCAAAAAATTTGCACCACAAATAGAAACGGTTGTCAATGTAATGTAATTGGACTGTTTTTTATTTCGTTCTTTTTTGTATTGATTTTATTGAAGTATGTTAGATTTTACATTAGAAAAGATAACGATATAGTGTTGTATTCTTATTGATTTATGGGTTTTGTGCTTGTTTTTTTTATTTTTTTATAAAAAAAGATGATAATAATTCAATTTTATTTTCTTTCTTTATTTAAAGAAAAAATTAAATTTGAAAGTAGTAACCTAAAACCTAATCAATTATGAAAAAACAGTACCTAATCTTAATCTTGTTATTGTCAATTTGTAAAAGCTACGGTCAAGAACTAATTCAAGAAGCTTATGTAAAAAGAGCTTACGTTGGTAGTGATGGAGAATGGCAAAACGCTTCGTTTTCAACGCCTGTTGCTATTTTTTCTAATAGACAAGGATATTTAAAAATCACAGGAGCTGAATTTTTGACCAAACTCAGTGGAGATAGAGCAAAGTTAGAAGAAAATACCGCCTACAATTCGGCTGAATTAACATCTCAAGCGTTAGCAAGCATCAAAAATGAGAAAAATGGTTTGGTAAGTAATACCTATAAAGGAAAATTAGTTTTTAAAACTATTGATGGAGTCTACACGCCAGACGTTTCTGTAGTATATACTATAAATCAAGCCGACATACTTCGTTTGAAAATAAGTAATAATAAAAATAGTAAAGAATATATTTTAGATCTCGAGATCAAATAAATAATTAAGGAATTTTAAATAATGGATGTTTTAATAAAGATTAAAGATAGAGAAGGGGTTGTTCACGAATTACAAGCGCCAACAGATATGGCAATGAACATTATGGAATTGTGCAAAGCCTATGAGTTGCCAGTTGAAGGAACTTGTGGTGGTATGGCCATGTGTGCTTCTTGCCAGTGTTATGTGCTCAATGATGTTGAATTACCACCTATGGGTGATGATGAAGAAGCCATGCTATCTGAAGCTTTTTATGTAAAATCCAATAGTCGTTTAGGTTGTCAAATTCCAATAACGGAAAGCCTTGAAGGCCTTGAGTTAGAATTGGCTCCAGAAAATTAATAGTTAAGCCCTGTCGATAAGATGGGGCTTTATTTTTGAACTATTACTTTAGCTTTTGGAGCTATTCTGTCAACAAACAACGAATAGGCTTTTTCTGAGGGATGCAGACCATCTGTAGCTACTAAATAAGTCTCTTTTAGTCCTTGTCTTGTGATGTCGGTGATATTGATAAAAGTAATGCCATTCGTATCGCAATAACTTTTAGCGAATGCATTATACTTATCGATTTCTGTTGAGATTTTGGTTGGAGTTCCAAATTGTTGACCAAATGGAGTGTAAGCATAGTCAGGAATCGAAACCACGATGACATTGTCTTTATTGCCTTTGGCTAATGCGATGGCTGTTTGTGCCAATTGAGGAAACTCCCTTTCATAAATACCAAATTCTCTATTTTGATACTGGTTGTTGACCCCAATAAGTAGGGTTACTAAGTTATAATTGTTAGTTGGTTGCTGTTCTTTAATTACATTGATTAAATTAGAAGTGGCCCACCCTGTTTGTGCAATGATTTTAAGGTCTATGGTTAGACCAGGGATTGTTGTTTCAAGGTTTTTCTTTAACTGTTCAGGAAAGCGACAAGAAACACATACGCTTTGACCAATAGTATAACTGTCCCCTAGTGCGATGTAAGATACTTTTTTGTTAACAGGTTGTGGTTGAGGTTGTGGTGCTGGGCTGCTTTCGGGTTTGGGAACAAGAGTCGTGTTTTCGCTAGAACATTGGTTAAAAAAAAGCACTACAACTATCAAAATGAAAAGTCGTAATGCTGTTTTTATATGTTTTGAAAAGTGTTCCATTTCTGATTTTAAGCAGTTTCCATTGTCAAACTCAGTTGTTCTTCAATCGCATTCCAAAGGCCTATTCTTTTTTCTAAGGCTAAAATGGAAACGTTTTCGACCTCTTCCCATTTTTTAGCATCATTTCCGCAAAGTTCGGTTATCATTTGCATGGCCATTGGTCCGTGCTCGTCAGCATCCAATTCGATATGTCTTTCGAAATAGTAAATCAATTGTTTTAAATCCGTTTCAGGGAAGTTCTTTTGGAAGTTTTGCAGGATTTCTGTGAACATACTTGGAATCAAATCTTCTCTTCCGAAGGTAAAAGCGGCTGCTATTTCATGTGCTTTTCCATGTTCAATCACTTGAAAAGTGAAGTCCAAAAATGATTTGATATTCGGGTGTAATTGACTTTTTTTAATTGCCACAAAAATATTTTGAAAGGATTGCACTTCGTCAAGGAAATTAGTAATTCCTGATGTGTCTGCACCACAAGCTTCCATAGCTTCTAGGTACATTTCGAAGTGGCTTAAGTGTCTTCCGTCCATACTAAGGTCGGTTTCTTCGGCCAAAACAATTTCGTTGATTAAATAGCGAGTTTCTGGATTAGGAGTTGCAAACCATGGCGTTGTTGTACACGTTAATTTGGCTTGTAAAGCTTTCAGAAGTGACATAAAGTCCCATACTGCATATACATGTGTTTCTAGAAAGCTATGTAAATCTTCTAGATTTTGTACTTTCTGATATAGACTATGATTTAAAAGTTGTTCTTTTTGAGAAGCTATCTTTGAATTGATGTAGGTAATGTTCATTGGGATTTTTTTGTAAAATTAAAAAAGCTTCCTGTTACCAAGAAGCTTCTATAATTGATTTTATCAATACTTTAATACTTGTTTATCTTATTTAAAAGCTGCAATTCCTGTGATATCCATTCCTGTAATTAATAAATGAATATCGTGGGTGCCTTCATATGTAATTACCGATTCTAAGTTCATCATATGGCGCATGATAGAATATTCGCCTGTGATTCCCATTCCGCCCAGCATTTGTCTTGCTTCACGAGCAATATGAATCGCCATATCGACATTATTTCTTTTGGCCATTGAGATTTGAGCAGAAGTCGCTCTGCCTTCATTTCTCAAGACGCCTAATCTCCATATAAGCAATTGCGCTTTGGTGATTTCAGTAATCATTTCGGCCAATTTTTTTTGTTGTAATTGGGTACCTGCGATAGGTTTGTCAAATTGAATACGCTCTTTGGCATAACGCAAAGCAGTATCATAACAATCCATAGCAGCTCCAATGGCGCCCCAAGCAATTCCGTAACGAGCAGAATCTAGACAACCTAGTGGTGCGCCTAATCCTGATTTGTTTGGTAAAAGGTTTTCTTTGGGAACTTTTACATTATCAAAAATTAATTCTCCAGTAGCCGAAGCTCTCAAAGACCATTTGTTGTGGGTTTCAGGAGTGGTGAATCCTTCCATGCCGCGTTCTACGATTAAACCGTGAATACGTCCTTCTTCGTTCTTCGCCCAAACTACAGCAATATCAGCAAAAGGAGCGTTAGAAATCCACATTTTCGCACCATTTAATAAATAGTGATCACCTTTGTCTTTGAAGTTGGTGGTCATTCCACCAGGGTTAGAGCCGTGGTCAGGTTCAGTCAATCCAAAACAGCCCATGAATTCTCCAGTGGCTAGTTTGGGTAAGTATTTCATACGTTGTTCTTCGTTACCGTATTTCCAAATAGGATACATTACCAAAGAAGATTGTACAGATGAAGTAGAACGCACGCCAGAATCACCACGTTCAATTTCTTGCATGATCAATCCGTAAGATATTTGATCCAATCCGGCACCACCATATTCAACAGGAATGTAGGGGCCAAAACCGCCAATTTCTCCCAAACCTTTGATGATTTGTTTTGGAAATTCAGCCTTTTGGGCATAGTCTTCTATAATTGGAGATACTTCTCTTTTTACCCAAGCTCTTGCGGCGTCACGCACTAACTTGTGTTCTTCGGTTAATAAATCGTCAAGATTATAGTAATCAGGAGATTGAAATAAGTCTGGTTTCATGGTTCGAAAATTTTATGGCAACAAATCTACATAAAGAAATATAACAAAACTACTTAAAAATGTTATAATTTTTACATTCGTTTTTATTTATATCGCTTTAGTAAGCAAAATAAAGTTACGGTTTAATTTTGAATTAAAATAGCGACAATGTTAGAGTTCAAGGTTTATAATATAACGAAACGCTTTGTTCAACTCAAAATGCAACAAATGCTCTAGATAGTTTGCTTGATAAAATATTTTTTGTAGGGTTTATTAAACAGCCCTTTCTTAGGTGTCTGAATTTTAGAATTTTGAATTGTTTTTATGACTGACTCTCGTTATTGGAATGGTGCTTTTTTTTAGCAGTATAGGTTTTTTTGTTCAGTACTAAAGTTTTTAATTAAAAAGCAAAGATCAAAGAGTTGTAAAGTACAATACAATTTTTTAATATTGTGTAGTGTATAAATGCAAATAAACAATCCTCCAACATAAATCAAAATTTCGAAATATGAAAAAACAACTATCATTGGCCATATTCTTTATGCTAGGCGTAATTGGGTATTCTCAATCTCTTGATTGTAGTAAGTTAAAAAATGTTAAGGCAGTAGATCCTGATTATCCAAAAAAGATTTTTGTAATTAACGGCACAAAGCAAGAGAGTTTTGATAATGGAGTATTAAAGATGGAATGGAGTGTAAAATGGTTAACAGATTGCCAATATGAAGTAACTTGTACGAAGAAAATTGCTGAAAGTCAAATAGAAGTAGGTGATAGAATAGTAAATGACATTGTGAGTATTGATGGCGATTGCTTTACTCTCAAAAGAACTCTTTATTGTAAAAACTTTCCCCAAGGAGATGTTGATAGCGGAAGTACATTTTGCATAGCTAAGTAGTTTCGAAGCTTTAATGAACTGTTTATAGAAAGCAATTTTTATTTATAAAAAAACATTGTTGTCCGATAAAAAAAGAAGCCAAATTAATGGCTTCTAAAATAATCGTAATTTAGAGTTGCAAAATTCAAATAACGATGGGTAAAAATAAGTATTTTTCGACTAAGTCTGTTTTCGGACAGCTAATTTCTTTAATAGATGATTCAATGATTCAGAAAGCTGTTGAGAAATATAATTCAGACAGATATGTAAAACGCTTCAAGAGTCGAGATCATCTATTTAGTATGATTTTTTGTTGCATAGAAAAGTGCAACTCTTTACGAGAAGTATCTGGAGGAATGCTTGGTTTGTCTGGTAAAGAAGAAACTGTTAGAATCAACTCTCTTCCCAAAAAGAGTACATTGTCGGATGCTAACAAGGGACGAAAGGTTGATTTTTTTGAAGAAATTTACACCAATTTACTTGAGAAATATGGCTTTATTTTATCGGACAGCCGAATTAAAGAAGCATTGAGTAAGAATGTTAAAATTGTAGATAGCACCACAATAAGCTTGTTTAAAGACATATTAAAATGTGTTGGCAGAAAGTCTGTTGATGGAAAAAGCAAAGGAGGAATTAAATCGCATAGTGTAATAAATGCTGATGAAAAAGTACCAAGTTTAGTTTGGTTCACATCAGCCGCAACACATGATCATCAGTTTTTGAAAAAACTAAAATGCGATGAACATACCGTTTATATATTTGACAAAGGATACAATGATTACGTAGCTTTTGAGCATTTTACAAATCAAAAAACAGGTTTTGTAACGAGAATAAAAGAGAATGCAAAATTTGAAGTAACACAAACAAATGACATTCCAGAGAACATTCACAGCGGTATTTTATCGGACGAAATCATTGAAGTTGAAGTCAATAAAGAAGGTGCAAAAACCACATTGAAATTAAGAAAAATAAAGTACTATGATAGAGAACACAAAAGAAGCTTTGAATTTATTAGTAATCTATTTGACTTCAGAGCAGACACAATAGCTGCGCTTTATAAAATACGTTGGCAGATAGAGCTTTTGTTCAAACAAATTAAGCAAAATTTTCCACTAAAATATTTTTTAGGAGACAATGAAAACGCTATTAAAATCCAAATTTACTGTGTTCTAATAGTAAATCTTTTGCTAGGTGTGATAAAGAAAAGCTTGAAACGAAAATGGTCTTTCTCGAATTTAGTTAGTTTTTGTAGAATTCATTTATTCAATTACATTCACCTAACTAAATTTTTAGAAAGTCCTGAAAAAGACTGGGAATTAAATACTCAAAACTATGGTCAATTAGGTTTGTTTGATGCTTATTTAGCAACCGGATAAAATTCGATAGAACGAACCAAAAATTATATTTTTTAGTACATCGAATTCTCAAGAAAGTAGTCAGAAACAAGCTGAACTAGATTAAAACCTCGTAAAGCCTTGAAGAATAAAGAAAAAATAACGTTCCGATTATTTATATCGGACAACAATGAATTACAATAAAAAATTAAAAAAATACACCAGAAAAATGTCAACTGAAAAGCCAA
>ERZ650307.776-NODE-776-length-18122-cov-5.138097_pt1 | contig 18122 bp, 17 predicted proteins | sample MGYA00376243_ERZ650307 | MGnify/ENA primary metagenome ERZ650307 (study PRJEB26733, sample SAMN07839242) | wastewater metagenome | biome: urban; feature: artificial channel; material: waste water | place: USA: North Carolina | collected 2016-03-31 ... | reverse complement strand
TTTGAGTTTTTTCGTCGTGTTTTCACTTCCGCGGTGCAGAGACGCCGCCAGGAAAATGAGGAGGAAATCACTAATGATCGAACGTTACACCAACCCGGAGATGGGCCATCTGTGGTCTATCGAGAACGAATGGCAGCAGATTCTGAATGTTGAGATGGCTGCCTGTGATGCCATGGCTGAGCTCGGGGAGATCCCGAAGGAAGCGGCCAAGAATATTCGCGCGAAAGCGAAGTTCGATGTCAAGCGTATTCATGAGATTGAGTCTGTGACTCATCATGACATCATTGCTTTCCTGACCAATGTGGCAGAAAATGTTGGTGATGATTCCAAGTATGTTCATAAAGGCCTGACATCGAGCGATGTCAAGGATACGGCATACTGTATGATGATGCGTGATGCTGCGGAGATGATTTTGGATGATCTGAAAAAATTCCGTGAGGTTCTGCGCCGCCGTGCGGTGGAGTTCAAGCATACGCCATGTATTGGCCGTACGCATGGCATCCATGCCGAGCCGATGACGTTCGGTCTGAAGATGCTGCTCTGGTCAGCAGAAATTGAGCGTGATATTGAGCGCGTTGAGCATGCACGCAAGACCGCTGCGGTCTGCAAGCTGTCTGGTGCTGTCGGTACCTATTCGAATATCGATCCAAGGATTGAAGAGATGGTCGGTAAGACCCTTGATCTGCAGCCGGTGCGTCTGGCAACGCAGGTTATCCAGCGCGACCGCCATGCCGAGTTTGTAACGACGATGGCCATCGTATCCAGCACGTTGGAGAAGATTGCGACAGAAGTCCGCAATCTTCAGCGCACGGATATCCGCGAGGCAGAGGAGTATTTCTCTCCCGGGCAGAAGGGATCATCGGCTATGCCGCATAAGCGCAACCCGATCAATTGCGAGCGCATCTCGGGGATGGCCCGTTTGAATCGTGGTAACGCGGTAGCAGCGATGGAAGATATTACGCTCTGGCATGAACGTGATATTTCTCATTCTTCGGTTGAGCGCGTGATCCTGCCGGATACGACGATCAATCTGGATTACTGTACGCGCAAGCTGACCGATATTATCGATAAGCTGCTGGTCTATCCGGATAAGATGCTGCATGATATGGAGCGCACGGGCGGACTGATTTATAGCCAGCGCATCATGCTGACCGTTGTCGGCAAGGGGGTATTGCGCGAAGATGCTTATAAATGGGTTCAGCGCAACGCAATGAAGCGCTGGATGGAGCATCAGGATTTCCGCACGAGCGTAGAAAATGATCCGGATATCATGAAGTATCTGACGAAGGAAGAAATCGACGATTGTTTCGATTATAAGTATTTCCTGCGTCATGTCGATATGATTTTTGAACGTTTTGGTCTGTAATTCCTGCAGGAAAACGTCAAATACAAGGAGAGAGATTATGTCAACAGTAGTTGTAACTGGTACTCAGTGGGGCGACGAGGGCAAAGGCAAAATCGTCGATTATTTGGCACAGCAGGCGGACACGGTGGTTCGTTTTCAGGGCGGCAGCAATGCCGGCCATACGGTTGTCGTTGATGGCGAGGCCTACAAGCTTCGCCTGATGCCGTCAGGCATCCTGTTCAAGGGCGCGCACTGCATTGTTGGTAATGGCGTTGCTTTTGATCCGATGATCATGCTGGAAGAGATGGATGGACTGTCTGCCCGCGGCATCGATATGTCTGGAATCCGTATCTCGAACCGTGCCCATGTCGTACTGCCGTACCACCGTCTGATGGATGGTATCGGTGATGAGGCCCGTGGCAAGAATAAAATCGGCACGACGAAACGTGGTATTGGTCCTTGCTACATGGATCGCGATAATCGTATTGGTATCCGTGTCTGCGACATGATGGACCGCGAGGAGTTCGCTAAGCGTTTGCAGGAAAACCTGGCCATCAAGAATAAAGAGCTGAAACTGCTTTATGATCATGAGCCGTTGGACTATGATGAGATTCTGCAGGAATACATGGGTTATGCCGATCGTCTGCGTTCCTACGTCTGCGATACGATTGCATTGCTGAACGATGAGATTAAAGCCGGCCGCAAGATTCTTTTCGAGGGTGCTCAGGCTACGATGCTCGATATTGACTATGGTACGTATCCGTATGTTACGGCTTCGCATCCAATATCGGGCGGCGTCGGCGTTGGTGCCGGTGTTGCACCAAATAAGATTGATAAAGTCGTTGGCATTGTCAAAGCTTACTGCACGCGTGTTGGCGAGGGACCGTTCCCGACGGAGCAGCTCAATGCCATTGGTGAGAAGATCCGTGAGGAAGGCCATGAATATGGCGTTGTAACGGGCCGCCCGCGCCGTACGGGCTGGCTGGATGCCTGTGTTGTCCGCTATGCAGGACTTATCTCAGGGATTGACTACATGGCTGTTACGCGTCTTGATATTCTCGATAACTTCGATGAAATCAAGATGTGCACGGGTTACAAATACAAAGGGGAACTGCTCAATGAGATCCCGGCCAGCCTTAAGGTTCTGGCCGAAGTTGAGCCAGTCTATGAGACGTTCCCTGGCTGGAAGACAAGCATCAGCAAGATCCGCAAGTATGAGGATCTGCCGGAGAAAGCCAGAAACTATTTGGAGCGCATGGCCGAAGTTACGGGGATTGATCTTGGTATCGTGTCGGTTGGACCGAACCGCGACGAGACTATCGTCATTGCGAAGGATATCTTCTAAGAACATAATATATAGAGCGTGCGCTGTGGCCATATCGGCCGCAGCGCACGTTTTGCTTATCTTTGGTTTTTCGTATTGACCTTTATTCGTTCATCGCCTTGCAAAAAAGGCAAGACTCCGATACAATAAGGGATATTATAGGGCCTTCGGGCAGAGCAGGGCCGACGAGTTGTCGGTCTCTTTCCGTAGGGAATAAGGATTTTGATAGAAGGAGTTTCTTTATGTATAAGATGCTGGCTTTTGATCTGGATGGTACACTCAATAATGATGACAAGGTGATTACGCCAATGACCAGGGAAGCCATTATGGCAGTTCAGGAACAGGGCGTTATCGTGGCGCTGGTATCGGGCCGGCAGGCACCAGGCCTTCAGCGTGAGGCCGATGCGTTGCGGCTGCAGGATTATCATGGGCTGCGGATTTCGTATAATGGCGGCCGGATCGAGGATGCGACGACGGGGGAGATCCTGTTCGACAGCAGTATTGAGGAGACCATAGCGGTCGATTTCCTGCGGCATCTGGAGGCATGGCCGGAGCTGTCGCCGATTGTTGATGATGGCGAGTTCATTTATACGACGGATGCCAGCCGGCATAAGGTCATGGCTGAAAGCCGCAACAATAACCTTAAGGTCAGGATTGTGGCAAATATTGCAGAATCGGTGAATTTTCGTCCGGTTAAAATTCTGACAGCTGCGCCGAATGAGCTGCTGGTTCCCCGTCTGGAGGATATCCGCCATGGTTTCGAGGATAAGATGTCGTTTGTCCAGTCCGCGCCATGGTTCTATGAGGGAACGGCCAAGGGCGTGAGCAAATCTGCTTCGCTGGGAGCAGCGTGCGAGCGGCTCGGGATTCGTCCGCAGGAGGTCATGGCCTTTGGTGATGCGCAGAATGATATGAGTATGCTGGAATTTGCTGGTTATGGTGTGGCTATGGGAAATGCCTGCAGCGAGCTCAAGGCGATTGCTGACGAAATTACGCTGTCGAATAATGAAGATGGTATTGCTGCGGCAATTTCCAGACATTTTGATATCTGAGGCCGCTGAAATATGGAAGAAAAAAAGAGAGACAATCAGAAACATCAGCGCCGTGTACATTATAGCGGCAAGTATCCGCGCCGGTTTGAGGAAAAATACAAGGAGCTGAACCCGGAGCACTATAGCGAGGAGATTCAGCATGTTATTGCCAAGGGCAATACGCCGGCCGGGATGCATATCCCGATTATGGTAAAGGAGATCCTGGAGATTCTTGCCATAAAGCCTGGCGAGCGTGGTTTTGATGCAACGCTTGGTTATGGCGGTCACACGTTGGCGATGTTAGAACAGCTTCAGGGTCAGGGGCATCTCATCGGCGGTGATGTCGATCCGATTGAGTCGAAGAAGACGGAGGCGCGGATTCGCGCCCAGGGATTCGGACCGGATCTATGGGAGCTTCGCAATATGAATTTTTGCCAGCTTGATGATCTGGCCGCTGAGGTTGGCCGGTTTGATTTCATCCTGGCGGATCTTGGGGTTTCATCAATGCAGATTGATAATCCGGAGCGTGGATTTACCTATAAGAATGATGGGCCGCTTGATCTGAGACTGAATCCGGCTGCGGGTGTTTCGGCGGCTGAGCGGCTGGCGGAGATGGATAAGGAGTCGCTCATTGGTATGCTGGTCGAGAATGCCGATGAGCCGTATGCCGAGGCGATTGCAAAGCAGATCGTGAATACTGGTCGGCGGCAGCGGATTGAGACAACCAGCCAGCTGCATGAAGTGGTGACGAAGGCTTTGCAGCGCGTGAAGTTGCCGCCGGAGATCGAGGCGCAGGCGGGTTACAGTACAAAGAAGCAGGCGGCGGCCCGCGAAGAGCTGATCAAGAAAAGCAGCGCCCGGGTGTTCCAGGCGCTGCGCATCGATGTGAATCATGAGTATGAGGTGCTCTACGAGTTTATGGAGAAACTGCCAGGGGCGCTTGCTCCGGGGGGACGGGCGGCGATACTGACCTTTCATTCGGGAGAGGACCGTATTGTGAAGAAGGCCTTCAAAGCGTTTCATCAGCTCGGTGAATACCGTGATATCGCTGTTGACGTAATTCGGCCGGGACGTGAGGAGTGCTATCAGAACAGCCGGGCTCATTCGACAAAGCTTCGCTGGGCCGTCAGGGCCTGAGCTGGATTGGAATATAGGCGATTGAAACTCTAAAAGCCTGCAAGACTGGATGGTGGTCCGGTTTTGCAGGCTTTTTGCCGGTGGTCGTTTAGGCTTGTTCATCTACGAACTTCCGGAATTCTTCATGGGGCATTGGTTTGGCAAACAGGAAACCCTGTCCTGTATTGCAGCCAATATTGAGGAGCAGGAGTTCCTGCTTTCGGGTTTCAATGCCTTCAACGACAACTTTCATGCCGAGGTTGTGTCCCAGCTCAATCATGTGCTGCAGAATAGTCAGCGATCTGGCTGAGGTTTCGGCAGCCAGCAGCATGGTCCGGTCGATTTTCATGACGTTGGCGGGCAGGGTCTGCAGCATGGCAATAGAGGAATAGCCCGTACAGAAGTCGTCTATCGATAAAGAAAAGCCCATTTGTTTCAGGGTCTGGATGATGTAGTAGGCATTGTCCCGCTCGTTTTGGGTTGTAAAGTCGACGAAGGCTGTCTCCGTAATCTCGAGCTCGACGGTTCCTGCTGGTAACTGATAGCGATCTGCGATGGTCTGCATGTTTTCGAGATAGCCCTCTTCGCTGACGTGGAGGGCGGACTGATTGACAGAGATTGGCACGACGATGTGGCCGCCGTCCAGGCGTTCGCGCTGCCAGCGGCAGATGTGCTCGAGCATATAGTAATCGAGCTGGATGGCAAAGCCATTGCGTTCGAAGAGGTCAATGAACTGTCCAGGCATCAGGAATCCCAGTTCAGGGCTGTCCCAGCGGACTAGCGCCTCAGCCGAGCAGACAGAATGTGACCGGATATCGTATTTGGGCTGCAGGTAGATCTTGAATTCCTCATTCTGCAGGGCCTTTTCCATGAGCAGTTCCATTTGATGCTGCTGCATGGCATTGTCATGCAGGGCTGAGTTAAAGATGGCGATGCATTGGTCTGTGCCGAGGATGCTATTGTGGGCGAGCTGGGCATTATCCATAAGAATACTGCCGGTAAGCAGGCCTGTCTGGGGAATGGGACAGATACCCATGTGATAGGTAAAACTGGTTGGTGTTCCATTGACGACGACAGTTCCGGCAATTTCGAGCAGATGCTCTGCCGTTTGCTGGATGGACCGGCCCTCCTGGGTCCGGCACAAAACAAAGGCATGAGAGACCTCAGCTGAAAGTCCATAGAGAAGTATCCAGGGATTTTCCCGGGTCGTTTTTTTCAAGATGCCCTTGCAGGCCTCTTCAAACGGCTGTAACCCATAGCGTTCGCGGAGCGCGGCCAGCCGTTGTACGGACAGGACCAGCACGAACAGCTGTCCCTTTTGCCGGTCCGTATGAGACTGCTGGATGGTTTCAATCAGCCGGGAGGCAAACCAGTGGGTGTTATAGATATCGGATCCGGCAACGGTGTTGGCCTGCCGGTAGAGTTCCTGGGCATGGCGGCGGCGCATCGTGAGTACGACCAGCAGGCACAGGATGATGATGGTAAATATCACTATAATGAAGAGGATCGAGCTGAGCGGGTTCCGGTAGATCAGGGCTTGCAATGTATCCTGTGATTGGACGATATAGACTTGGCGGTTGACTATGCTGGTGATGTCCTGCTGCTTGAGATGTGCAATCTCCTTGTTCAGGATACGGATCAGGATCGGGTCAGTCTGCTTGCTGATGGCCATGCAGATCTTGTGTGAAAAGATAACATTGCCGTTGGTATATAGATTATAATAATTCCCTTGATAAATATCACTTTGGGCGGTGATGGATTTGGCGAACGTCATATCTGCCTGCCGGTTGTTGACGGCTGCCATACATTCTGCTACGGTGTCGTAGTAGCGTAACTGCTCTGCCGGATACATTTTCTCGATGAACGAGTGGGTGTAGAAATGATTGCGCGGACAGGCGATGATCGGGGCGGCAGGCATAGCCTCGTCACGGCGCAACACAGAGACATAGTTAAGCGTCAGGTAAGGGAGCGTCAGCATGGCATTGTATTCCCGTCCCCAGTTGTAGTCAAAGTAGAAGTCAGTCACCAGGTCGATATCCCCAGCGGCCAAATGCTGAAGCATCTCGCCCTGAGTGTCTGTGGGGATAACCTCGAATTTGATGTTCAGGTCGCGTTCAATGATAGCAGCAATATCAGCCGTGATGCCCTGATGCTCACCATCCTTGAACCAGGTATAAGGGGCTTCTCCTGGTGCAGACATCGCACGGATTACCTTGTGGTGTTTGAGATAGTCCAGTTCCTCATCGGTCAGAGTCAGGGTCTGGTCGTTATAGTTGTGATATTTTTCCCGTAATTGATACAGAAAAAACGGGTTGATCCGGGATATTTCGTCGATACTGGCCTGTACGCGCGGGATCAGCTGATCCTGCTGACTGTGTTGTGTGGATAAGAGCAACACGCCAGCACCGGAACCTAACGGGATCGCTTGAAGCCCATTCGCCAGCGAATTGCTGGGCGGCGTATTTGGGGCGGGCATCATGTCAATCGTGCCGATCTGCAGGCGCAGGGTGTTTTCTTCTTCGGTGCCAGGGATGTATTCGAGGGTGACGCCAAGGTAGGTGGAAATTGCTTCCAGATATTCATAAGCCACGCCTTTGTAGTGGTACTTATAATCCCGTGAAAGATAGCCGGGCATACTGGTATAGCCCACCCGCAGGGTGGGCGGCGTTTCGGCCGCTACGGTTGAGGCCGTCAGGAGGAAAAATCCACATAACAGGACCAAAAGACCAGATACGACTTTTTTCATAGTGGGTGATTCCATTCGTTGATTCCTCCTTGCGGGAGAGATTCGCTATCTAAAAGTAGCAGCCATCATTGCGCAGAAATAACATCGGTAACAATAGTATAACTATTCTTTATTTTTGGGCTAAAGTCCTTCTTTTTTCGGGAAAATATCATGGCCTAAGGCTAATTTACTCAAATGAGTTCATAACGATATGGCGTGATTATCGGATGTGTCTGCGACTATTGACTTTTTTCATGAAACCACCTACAATAAAATTATCAATCCCGAGTAAAATACTAAGGATTAAATTGAGCAGTTATGTTTCTTGGAACGATGTATTATATTGAAACGATGTAATTATAAAGGAGAGTTTTATCATGCCAGAGAAGCTTTTGGAAATCAGCGGCCTCCACGCCGGTGTGGAAGATAAGGAAATCCTGAAGGGACTGAATCTTTCAGTGAATAAGGGAGAGGTGCATGTCATCCTCGGACCAAACGGGTCTGGAAAATCGACGCTCATGAATATCATCATGGGGCATCCGAAGTATCAGGTGACGGGCGGAACAATGTCGTTTGAGGGGGAGGACATGAGCAGTCTCAAGACCTTCGAGCGTGCGCGCAAGGGGCTGTTCCTGTCATTCCAGACGCCAGAGGAGATTCCGGGAATCACCGTGGAGAATATGCTCCGGACGTCCAAGCAGGCTATAACGGGCGAGAAGGCTAAACTGATGCCGTTCCGCAAAGAGCTCAAGGCAACGATGAAAGAGCTCAAGATGAATCCGGAGTATGCACAGCGTTATATGAATGTCGGGTTCTCGGGTGGTGAGAAGAAGCGCAACGAGATCCTGCAGCTCCTGATGCTCCAGCCGAAGCTGGCATTGCTTGATGAGACGGACTCTGGTCTTGATGTTGATGCTGTGCAGATCGTGTCCGAGGGCGTGGCAAAGTTCCACAATGCCGATAATTCCTGTCTGATTATCACGCATAATACCCGCATCCTCGAGCATCTGCAGGTGGATAAGGTTCATGTGCTCATGGATGGCCGGATTGTGGAGGAAGGCGGCCCGGAGCTGATCGAGGACATCAACACCCGGGGATTTGCCCATATTCGCGATGAACAGAACGCAGCAAAGTGAGGCGTCGATATTATGGCAGAAAAGAAAAAAACCTACATTGATGATATTGAACGTACTTTGTATGATATTACGGACGAAGATCATTCCCTCTACAAATCACATAGCGGGTTGACGGAAGATGTCGTCCGCGACATCTCGGCTCGCAAGCATGATCCCGAATGGATGCTGGATTTCCGGCTGAAGTCGCTGGCTGTCTACAATTCTCTTTCGCTTCCGACCTGGGGGCCGGATCTTTCAGAGCTGAATATGGATGAAATTGTCACCTATGTTCAGCCGGATGCGAAGATGGCAGGCAGCTGGCAGGATGTTCCGGAAGATATCAAGGATACGTTCGATCGTCTGGGTATCCCGGAGGCCGAGCAGACTTCATTGGGCGGAGTAGGGGCGCAGTATGATTCCGAGGTGGTCTATCACTCCATTCAGGAGGATATGGTCAAGCAGGGGGTTATCTATACCGATATGGAGTCAGCCCTGATTGAGCATGAGGCTATCGTGAAGGAGTACTTCATGACGCTTGTACCGCCTAAGGATCATAAATTTGCGGCGCTGCATGGTGCAGTGTGGTCGGGCGGGTCCTTCGTTTATGTGCCAGAGGGGGTACATGTTGAGATGCCGCTGCAGAGCTATTTTCGTCTGAATGCAGCGGGGGCTGGCCAGTTCGAGCATACCTTGATTATCGTGGAGAAAGGTGCGAGTCTGCACTTCATCGAGGGCTGTTCGGCACCGAAACATAATGTCACGAACCTTCATGCAGGCTGCGTCGAACTCTTTGTCAAGGAAGGCGCGCGTCTGCGCTACTCGACGATTGAGAACTGGTCGCGCAATATGATGAATCTCAATACGAAGCGGGCACTGGTTGAAAAAGATGGCATCATCGAATGGGTATCCGGTTCGTTTGGTTCCCATATCTCGATGCTTTATCCGTGCAGCGTGCTGCATGGTGAGAATGCGCGCTGCGAATTCACGGGGGTGACCTTTGCAGCTAAGGGTCAGAATCTCGATACAGGTGCCAGCGTCATCCACGCAGCCCCGCATACTTCGGCGAATATCAATACGCGTACCATCTCCAAGGATGGCGGGCAGGCAACGTATCGCAGTGCAGTCAAAGTTACGAAGAATGCAGATCATGCGAAATGCTCGGTCAATTGCGAGTCTCTGATGCTGGATAATCTATCGCGCAGCGATACACTGCCGACAATGGATATCGAGGGCGATGAGGCCGATATCGGGCACGAGGCCAAGATCGGCCGTATCAGTGATGAGGCAATCTTTTATCTGACGAGCCGTGGCATCGATGAGAATGAAGCCAGGGCAATGATCGTCCGTGGTTTCGTAGAACCGATTGCTAAAGAATTGCCGCTTGAATATGCGCTCGAGATGAATAATCTGGTGAATATCGAGCTTGAAGGTACGATTGGCTGATTGAAGGAGGATTACTGATGAGTGAAACGAAGACATTCTCCGCAATCCCAATGCGCACCTGGCGTTGGCTGGGCGTCAACGAAGGGCTTATGCCGGAGAATATAACCGATACGATAAAGAAAAAGCAGATACTGGTCGAGGCGGGCCAGCAGGATCAGGTGATCCTGACAAACCGTGAGAGTGCTCAGTATGAGGTTCAGGTACATATCGCCGATGGTGGCGAGCTGCATCTTGTCAATGTCCAGCTGGTGTCTGCCGCTGAACCCTGCACAGGCAGGGTCAAGGTTTACCTTGGCAAGGGCGCAAAATTCAGTTATACCGCCGTTGAGGCCGGTGCCTCACATGTGGCGGCAGAGCTGACGGTTGATATGGCTGGTGATGACAGCGTCAGCGATATTTGGGCACTCTATTTTGGCGATGGCAGCCGCAAGGTGGATATGAACTATGTTATCCGCCAGGGGGGTAAGCGTACCGATGCCAATATGCAGGTGCGTGGTGCTTTGCTGGGCAGCAGTGAGAAAATTTTCCGTGGTACGCTCGATTTTCTTGAGGGAACGAAAGGTTCGGTTGGCCGCGAGAACGAGGAAGTGGTTCTGCTTTCACCGGCCGTCCGCAATCGCAGTGTGCCAATCATGCTGTCGCATGAAGACGATGTGGACGGGCATCATGCCGTCAGTGTCGGCAAGATGGACGAGGAAAAGCTCTTTTATCTGATGAGCCGCGGCCTTGATCTGGCTGATGCTCAGCGGCTGGTGGTTGAGGCGTCCTTTAACCCAGTGCTGGATCGTATACCGGATGAGGCACTGAAGGCCGAGATCGATGAACATTTGCAGAGGAGGCTTTCAAATGGCTGAGGCACAAGATTTTTTAAAAGATTTCCCTTTGTTGAATCGGGAAATCAATGGCAGGAGAATCGCCTATTTGGATAATGGTGCGACAACGCAGAAACCGGAGCAGATGATCCAGTCGCTCTGTGGCTATTATGGCGGCTGCAATGCCAATCCGCATCGTGGCGCTTATGCTCTGTCGGTTCAGGCAACAGATATCTATGAGAATGCCAGAAAAAGGACTGCACAGTTCATCAAGGCCCGGCGCCCCGAAGAAATTATCTTTACGAAGAATGCGACGGAGGCATTGAATCTTGTCGCTTACAGCTATGGCCTGAGCAATGTGCAGGCTGGCGATGAGATTGTGATCTCAGTGTCCGAACATCACAGCAATCTCGTGCCGTGGCAGTTTGTGGCCAAGTCGAAAGGGGCCGTGCTCAAGTACATTTATCTCGAGAAGGACGGCAATCTTTCACAGGAAGATATCGAGACGAAGATTACGGATAAGACGAAGATTGTCGCTGTGACGCAGGTATCGAATGTCCTGGGGCTCAAGAATGATGTCAAGGCAATCGTCCGGAAAGCGCATAGTGTTGGTGCTGTAGCTGTCATCGATGGTTCGCAGAGCGTGGCACATATGGCTGTGGATGTGGCAGACATAGATGCGGATTTCTTTGCCTTCTCCGGTCATAAGATGCTGTCGCCGATGGGGATTGGCGTTCTTTATGGCAAGTATGAGCTGCTCGATGCGATGCCGCCATTTCTTATGGGCGGTGATATGATCGAGTATGTGCAGGAGCAGGACACCACCTGGGCGGAGGTGCCGGCGAAATTCGAGGCTGGTACGCAGAATGTGGGCGGTGCTGCCGGTCTCACTGCGGCCATCGATTATCTTGAGAAGATTACTTTTGAGAGTATTGAAGCCATTGAGAAAGAACTGGTCGACTATGCATTGCCGCAGCTGCGTGAGCTGCCATATGTGGAGTTGTATGGCTGCGACAGCGAGCAGGATAATAAAACGGGTATTATCGCTTTCAACATTAAGGATGTTCATCCGCATGATGTGGCGACAATTCTCGACAGCTATGGCGTAGCGGTCCGGGCCGGCCATCACTGCGCTCAGCCGCTGCATCGGTATCTGGACCTTAATGCCAGCTGCCGGGCCAGTTTTTACCTGTATAATACACGTGAGGACATCGATCGTTGGATCGATGCCGTGAAGAAAGTAAGGGGGGTACTGGGTTATGGCGCTTGATGACGTCTATACCGAGGTCCTGGGAGAGCACAGCCGCAATCCAGACCATAAGCATCATCTGAGCTGTGCGACCTGCGCCCTTAAGGGACACAATCCGAGCTGTGGTGATGAGATTACTATTGAATTGCAGATCGAAAATGGCACGGTGAAGGAGGCAGCCTTTACCGGCATCGGCTGTGCGATTTCCCAGGCCAGTACGGATATCATGGCTGAGCTGATCCGTGGCAAATCCGTTGAGGAAGCCCGGGGGCTGGCACATAAATTTATCAGTATGATCAAAGGTGAGATTACCGATGAAGATGAGCTGGAAGAACTGGATGAGGCATTGGCGCTCAGGAATGTCGCGCATATGCCGGCTCGGGTGAAGTGTGCGGTTCTCGCCTGGCATACGCTTGATGATGCCTTAAAAAAAGAGAAATAATACACAACATGATAAAGTTATCCACAAAATACTGAGGATATCCACGGGGAAACTGTGGATATCTCCCATATCTTGTGGATTTTTTGGTAAGAATCGATAGGTTGACTGTGGATAAAAATGATATATCGGTTGCAGATTGCGAAAGGAAGAGGAAACAATGGCAGTAAAGGAAATAAAACCGGAAGCGTTTAATGAGAGTGTATTTAAAGTAATTGGCAAGGAGTGGCTGCTGGTAGCTGGTGAAGTTGATGGGAAGTCAAATGCGATGACGGCATCGTGGGGCGGCATGGGAATTATGTGGGGGAAGCCGGTGGCCTTCCTGTTTATCCGCCCCACCCGTTATACGAAAGAATTTATTGATCAGGCCGCTGGGCTGACGTTGTCGGTATTCCCGGAGGATCGCCGCGAGATGCTGAGTTATTTTGGCAAGGTTTCCGGCCGGGATGAAGATAAGATCGCCAAGGCAGGACTGACTGTTCGCCATGACAATGGGCGTACCTATTTTGATGAGGCACGAGTTACGATGCTCTGCCGTAAGCTCTATGCACAGGTGCTGGAGCAGGAAGGCTTTATTGACAAGAGCTGTGATGAACGCTGGTATGATAAAGATTATCATACGATGTACGTGGTCGAGATTGAGAAGCTGCTCGTTCGGGAGTGATTAGGATGGATGATAAAGAGGATCTGGTTGGTGTGCTGCGGAAAAGTTCGCTGGCCGCCGGGATGACGGATGAAGAAGTGCAGGAACTGCTGGCCTCTGCTCAGGTCCGGCACAGGTCCTATCCGAAGGGCGATATTGTCTTCCATGAAGGTGAGATGCCGCACTCCCTGTATATCCTGCTGGCCGGAGAAGTACATATCCTGAAGGATACATTCTCTGGCCGCCGGATATTCATTTCGGAAATTGATGCACCGGGAGATATGTTTGGTGAGGTTTACGAGGTGCTGCATCAGCCATATGATATGTATGTCGAGACCGCATCGAAGGTAGAGCTGCTTGAAGTGTCGAGCGCGCTTTTTACGCTCGACACCGGAGGCCAGCTGACGCGCAGTGCGCTCAAGGTACAGCAGAATCTTATGCGTATTTTTGCCCGCAAGGCGTATTTTATGCATAATAAGATCAAGGTGCTGGCCAGCGGATCGCTGCGTGAAAAGATCGTGCGGTTTCTGTTTCAGCAGCTGGGCAGTGACGGCAGGGTGGACCTTGGAATCAGCCGCGAGTTTCTGGCCGCCTATTTGGCCGTGACCCGGCCATCGCTTTCCCGGGAACTCAGCGCGATGCAGCGTGATGGCATCCTCGAGGTTGAGGGCAAGGTGATCCGGGTAACAGATATGGAACGATTTGAAGAATATCTTTGAATTCTGGGCGCAGAAAAAGGGCATGCTGTGGGGGCATGCCCTTTTTCTTTGAGAGAATTAGAGATTTAGGAATCGAATGTATGTAAATCCTTCTGGGGAAGAAGAATTACCGGGAAAACAAGTCAGGGTGGGAAATCCCTGACCACATGGAATAGTATAGTGGAAACAGTTTAGAATTATTTATGATATGCGTTAGAAGTTGATTAGGAAATCAGGTATTTTTGGCAATAACATAACCAGCTACAGCGCCGACGATGGCTGCTGTATTGCGGTCTCCCTCGGAATAGGCTTTGGGATGATACCGATGGTGCCTATTGGCAAGCTCCGTGATTTCGTAGTTGTTCTGATGCCAAGGGCTGGCTTCGGCGGCAGAGGCCGTCAGGCTGACAAGGCCAAGGCTCATGAAGCTGGCCAGGGCAATTGCGGTTACTTTCACATTTTTTTTATTGAACATAAGGTTCATCTCCTTCAGTTGCTCTATTGACAGTGGCTGTTGTTCTTGTTTTTCCTGAATACAGTTAACAGTATAAGACACTGTTTTTAAAGAACATTGTGATTGCTGTTAAAAGTTGATTAAGGAAACTTTTGGCAGCGATTTTAGCGAATTGACGGGAGAGAGGATAAATGACTGCAAAGCTATCGTATAGATGATATAATCTATAGATATGTATAAATGAGCGCGTTTGGAGGTAAGAGATTGGTGTTAGCTTCAGAAAATTATAAGGACATTGAAGAGAAGATCATGAATGGGGAACGGCTGAGCCGTGAGGACGGTATCCGCCTGTTCCATTGTCACGATATCGCCTGGCTGGGTGCGATGGCTGACTATGTAAGGCAGCAGAAGTGCGGGGATATTGTCTATTACAATGTGAACTGCCATGTGAATTTGACAAATATCTGTACGTCGCGCTGCAAGTTTTGCGCGTTTGGGCGGGATGAGGATGAGTGCGGTGCCTATGCGATGAGCAAAGAGCAGGCAATCGCGGTAGTCCGCGATGCGATGAGGGACCCGAATCTGGCGGGGCTGCATGTCGTGAGCGGCCTGCATCCGACGTGGTCGTTTGAGGATTATCTGGGGATTGTCCGGGCACTGCATGAGACATTTCCAGAGCTTTATATGAAGGGCTTTACGGGGGTCGAGATTACGCATTTTGCCGAGATTTCCGGTCTGTCAGTGGCAGATGTGCTGATCCGGCTGCGTGATGAAGGCGGTCTGCAGTCGATTGCCGGTGGCGGGGCAGAAATCCTGTCAGATCGGGTTCGGGATGAGCTGTGCCCGAATAAGGCATCGGCGGACGAGTGGCTCGAGGTGGCGCGCACAGCACACCAGCTGGGGCTGAAGTCAAATGCAAGTATGCTGTATGGGCATATCGAGACGCTCGAGGAGCGGGTCGATCATCTGCTGCGGCTGCGATCGCTGCAGGATGAGACGGGCGGGTTCCAGACGTTTATTTGTTTCCCGTTCCTGCCGAAGCACACAGAACTTGGGCAGCGGGTAAAGCAGACAAGTATGTGGGATGATTTGCGCACGATGGCAATCTCGCGGCTGATGCTGGATAATTTCCAGAATATCAAGGCGTACTGGGTCATGCTGACGGTGCCGGTGGCACAGGTGGCATTGGGCTTTGGGGCAAATGATATCGATGGGACCGTGCATAAAGAGACAATCCTGCATGATGCGGGGGCGACGAGTCCTACGGCCCTGAGCGAGAACAATATCATCCGGATTATCCGTGAGGCCGGGCGCGTTCCCGCTGCCTGCGATTGTAATTTCAATATACTGCGGAAGTTTGAGTGAGGAAAACATGATGACAAGTATCGATGAGGCGCGCGCACGGGCGGAGGCGGGGGAACGGCTTTCGCTTGCGGATGCGCTGGCGTTGTATGAAGATAATGACCTGCTGTTTCTGGCAAAGTGCGCACGCGCTGCGAAGGAACGGAAGAGTGGCCGGAAGGTTTTCTATACAGTCAACCGGCATATCAATCTGACGAATGTATGCAGTTCGAATTGTCCGTTGTGTGCATTTCAGGTGGAAGCTGGCGATAAGAGGGGATTTGTGCTGGAGACGGCGGATATTGACCGGACTCTGGCCGAGGCAAAGCAGGTGAAGAACCTGTCGGAGGTGCATATTGTTTCAGCACTGCATCCGGACCGGCCCTTTGACTACTATGTGCAGGTGATCCGTCAGGTCAAGACGGCACTGCCACAGGTTGATGTTAAAGCATTTACGCCGGTGGAGATTGTGAATTTCGCGAAGATGACGGGCAAGCCCATCCGTGAGATTCTGCTGATTTTACAGGCTGCTGGGCTGGACAGTCTGCCGGGCGGCGGAGCGGAGATTCTGTCGGACAGAGTGCGCCAGATCATCTGCCCGAAGAAGGCGACCGCGGCGGAGTGGATCGAGACGATGAAGACGGCCCATGCACTGGGAATCCGCACGAATGCGTCAATTATGTATGGTCATGTGGAGACAATCGAGGAGCGGCTGCAGCATCTGTTTACACTGCGGGATATTCAGGATGAGACGCAGGGGTTCCAGGCGTTCATGTTGTTTCCGTTCCATCCAGCGAATACGAAGCTGGGCCGTGAGTATCAGCTGAAGCGGACCGGCTCATGGGAGGATATGAAGATGATGGCCTTGTCGCGTCTGATTCTCGATAATATCGATCATGTGAAGGCATTCTGGATTATGCTGACAATGCCGATTGCGCAGCTGGCGCTGGGCTTTGGCGCAGATGATCTGGATGGGACGATCGGCGAGGAGAAGATCATTCATGCGGCTGGTGCCCGAACCAATACAGGCATTACGCGGACGACGCTGGAACAGATGATTCGTGAGACGGGTTATGAGCCAGTGGAGCGTGATACGTTTTATCAGGAGGTGCAGTCATGAGTCGTCTGAGTGAGCAGGAGGGTATCGGGCTGCTGACAAATGGTGATCCGATCGTGCTGGGGCGCGAAGCGGATGCAGTCCGGCAGCGGTTGTTCGGTGATACGGCAACGTTTATCGTAGACCGCAATATCAACTATACGAATGTGTGCAGGAATGAATGCCGGTTCTGTGCATTCTTCCGGCGACAGGGACATAAGGATGCCTATCTTTTGTCGTATGATGAGATCCTTGATAAGGTGCGGGAGACGGTCGAGGCTGGCGGAACACAGGTGATGATCCAGGGGGGGCTGCACCCCGATTTGGGGCTTGGCTATTATGAGAAGATGCTGCAGCTGATCAAAAAGCAGTTCCCGTCGATTACGATCCATTCGTTTACGGCGACGGAGATCCAGTATTTCGCCCAGCAGGAGGGACTATCGATTCTGGACACGCTCAAGCGGCTGCAGGCGGCAGGGCTTGACAGCCTGCCAGGCGGCGGGGCGGAGATCCTCGTGGATGAGGTACGGCAGCGGGTCAGCCCGAAAAAGATCATGACGGAGGACTGGCTGCATGTGATGGAGTGTGCGCATTCCATCGGAATGGAGAGCACGGCGACAATGGTCATCGGGTTCGGGGAGACGATGGCACAGCGGATTGAACATATGGAGAAAGTCCGACGCCTGCAGGATAAGACAGGCGGTTTCCGGGCCTTCATCACCTGGACCTTTCAGCCGGGCAATACGGAATTGGGCGGCGAGAAGACGAGCGGCTGGGACTATATGAAGACACTGGCAATGACACGGCTCTATATGGATAATATAAAGCATATTCAGGGCTCCTGGGTGACACAGGGCGAGCGGATCGGGCAGCTGACGCTGGGGTTCGGCGCCGATGATCTGGGCAGTATCATGCTGGAGGAGAATGTGGTCCGGGCGGCGGGGACCAGCTATGAGATGTCAATCAATAAGATGGCGGATGTGATCCGCGGAGCCGGCCGGCAGCCAGCCCAGCGCGATACGGAGTATCGCATCATCCGGCGGTTCTGAAGAAACATACGCCTGGCCGCAATAAGGCTGTTGCAACGACAGCGCAGCTGGACCTGATGTTTTGACGAGTGGTCTTTTTCATTTTGTGATTTGAATGAGGTGTACTATGACGAATATGACGATACCTGAGGCTGACTATGCAGTGGTTGGCGGCTCGGGAACCCTTTCCAGCAATTTTCCGGCGAATCTGCCGGAGATCGGAAGAGCACACGTCTGAACTCCAGTCACCGATGTTTATCTCG
>ERZ650307.773-NODE-773-length-18141-cov-11.585093_pt1 | contig 18141 bp, 18 predicted proteins | sample MGYA00376243_ERZ650307 | MGnify/ENA primary metagenome ERZ650307 (study PRJEB26733, sample SAMN07839242) | wastewater metagenome | biome: urban; feature: artificial channel; material: waste water | place: USA: North Carolina | collected 2016-03-31 ... | reverse complement strand
TTTTAAGTCTAAATGCAGCAGTTGAAGCAGCAACAGCAGGAGAAGCTGGAAAAGGTTTTGCAGTAGTTGCTCAAGAAGTAAGAAATTTAGCTTCAAGGTCGAATGATGCTGCAAAAAATATAACAGAAAGAATTGCGCTTATTCAAAATTTGGTTAAAAATTCACTTGACTCTATTCATGAAATAGATGATACAATATCTGATATTAGCACTATTTCCAAAGAGATTTCACTATCTATGAGTGAACAAAAACAGAACTCTTCTATAGTTTCACAAAATGCAAAAGATGGTTCTAGAAGTTTAAATGAAGTTACAAAAAATATGCAAGATGTCGTATTAAGCACTGAAAATACACTAATTGAAGCACAAAAAACACAAGATAGCTCAAACTCTTTAGTTGAAATTTCAAATAAACTTATAAAAACTCTTCAAGAGTTAAAGTAACATAATCTTTAAAAGATTATGTTACTTTAGTTATTTATTCATTTTATAATTATTTTATTAATCTTTGAAATAATATATCTCTTAAATTTAATTTTTATTTACTATTAAAAAAATTGACAATCAAGAATATATATTATAAAATGAAATCCAATTTAAATAAAGGCTAAATATGTCATCTTTAATAAATATAGAAAATATGAATATAGAAGAGAAGTTTTTAGTGATGGAGCAGATTTGGAGTAGTTTAAACAATGAAAATATCAAAGAATTAACTCCAAATTGGCATTTAGATATTTTAAAAGATAGAGAAAATAAAACTGATTTTATAGATATTGAAGAGTCAAAAAAATCTCTAAGAAATTTACTAAAATGAATATATAATTTTTATCTATATTTATGCAGTCTTAGATTGTAGGCAAAATCCAATTTTATTAAATACAAGATTAGAAAAATAGATAAATTAATATAAGTATCTACATTCCCAATATTTAAATTGGGAATGAAAAGAATAGTTTTTTAAACATTTTATATTCCCATAAATAATTTATTTTTCTTGTTTATAGCTAAGGCTAAAGCCTTAGTTCCGAAGAAAAAACTTAAGCCAAACTTTTAAGTTCAGCCTCTATTTTTTCAAGTCGAGATTTAACATCTTCAAGAGCTTTTTTATTCTCTTCTATTACATTTGCAGGTGCATTTGCAACGAATCTTTCATTTGATAACATACCATTTAACTTATCAAACTCTTTTTGTGCTTTCTCTTGTTGTTTTTCAAGCTTTTCAATAATTGGTTTCATATCAATTGCACTTGTTGGAATATAAACCTCAAGATTGTTTGAAACATCTGTTATAGAGTTTTCAACTTTTGAATTTACAAACTCAATATTTTCAACTTTTGCTAATTTTTCAATAAATGGTTTTGCAACATCTTCATCAATTTTAACATCAAGTTTTAGATATGCTTTTTCGATTTTAGAGTTACCCATATCAATTAGAGTTTTTGCTCTTCGTATAGCAATAATCGCCTCTTCAATTATAGAGAACATATTTTCAATATTTTCATCTTTTTTAATATCTTTTGGGAAGTTCATAATCATTAATGAATCACCATTTTCAAGTGTTGTTCCACTTAATTTGTGATATAAATAGTCTGAAATAAAAGGCATAAATGGACTAACCATTTTTAATGTCTCTTTAAATAAGCTACCTAGTTCTACAATAGACTCTTTAGAAGCTTTTGAGTACTCAATTCCCCAATCACAAAACTCCATCCAAACAAATCTATAAAGTGTACTTGCTGCTTCATTAAACTTATAACTATCAAGGGAATTTCTAACCTCATCAACAGCATGGCTAAGTTTGCTTTGCATATAAAGTCCAAGTGGTGTTTTGATTTCAATATCTTTTAAATCAGGGAATGTATCTACATTTAGGCTTAAGAAATTACTAGCATTGTAAAGTTTATTTGTAAAGTTTCTAAACTGCTCAAGATTTTTTTCACCAAGTTTTATATCTCTTCCTTGAATTGCAAGATATGCTAAAGTAAATCTAATAATATCAGCACTATGAGTTTCAACCATATCAAGAGGATCTATTACATTTCCTTTTGATTTGCTCATTTTTGCACCATGCTCATCTCGAACTAATGCGTGCATATATATATCTTTAAATGGAAGTTGTCCCATAAAGTGTTCACCCATCATCATCATTCTAGCAACCCAGAAGAACATAATATCAAATCCAGTAATTAAAAGTGAGTTTGGATAAAAATCTTTTAAATCGTTTGCACCAAATGTTTTTTGCATTTGACCATTATTTCCCCAACCAAGTGGTGAAAATGCCCATAAAGCACTACTAAACCAAGTATCTAAAACATCTGGGTCTTGATGAATATGCTCTTTTCCACATTTTGGACACATCTTTGGCTCATCCTCTTTTGTAGCCCATTGGTGATTACAGCTATCGCAATAGAATACTGGAATTCTATGCCCCCACCAAAGTTGTCTTGAAATACACCAATCTCTTAACTCATCCATCCAAGCTCTATATGAGTTTAACCAGTGACTTGGATGAAATTTTGCTTCACCTGCATAAGTTTTTTCAATTGATTTTTTAGCAACCTCTTTTTTTACAAACCACTGTTTTGAAATATATGGTTCAACTATGTTTTTACATCTATAGCAATGCCCTACTTGATGAATATGCTCTTCAATTTTTACAATAAATCCCTCATCTTGTAGTTTTTTAACAATTATTGGTCTTGCTTCTAATCGCTCTAAACCTTTAAACTCTCCACAATAATCATTTAAAATACCTTTTTCATCAAAGCATTTTATAAACTCTAGATTGTGTCTAAGCCCTACTTCATAGTCATTTGTATCGTGAGCTGGAGTTACTTTTACAACACCTGTTCCAAAACTCATATCAACATGAGAATCTGTAATTACTTTTATTTTTCTATTTGTTAAAGGTAAAACTACCTCACGTCCTACAATATTTGTGTATCTCTCATCATCTGGATGAACCATAATTGCTGTATCACCAAAGTATGTTTCAGGTCTTGTTGTTGCAACTGTTACAAAGCCACTTCCATCTGCAAAGTGATAGTTCATATGATAGAACTTACCATTTACCTCTTCGTGTTCAACTTCAATATCACTTAAAGCTCCATCGTGTGTACACCAATTTACCATATAGTTGTTTTGAGTAATCATACCCTCATCATAAAGTTTAACAAAAGCCTCTTTTACAGCCTCTTTTAAACCCTCATCCATAGTAAATCGCTCTCTTGACCAAGCAGGACTAACTCCTAGTTTTCTCATTTGATGAACTATTGTTCCACCACTAAACTCTTTCCACTTCCAAACTCTTTCTAAGAATTTTTCTCTTCCTAAAGCCTCTTTTGTAGTGCCCTCTTTTAAAAGTTGTTTTTCAACAACATTTTGAGTTGCAATTCCAGCGTGGTCAGTTCCTGGTTGCCAAAGAGTTTTATACCCATCCATTCTTTTATATCTTGTAATAATATCTTGCAATGTAAATGTAAGTGCATGTCCAATATGTAAGCTTCCTGTTACATTTGGAGGTGGCATCATAATTGCAAAATTTTTATTTGGCTCTTGAATTGATCTGTTTCCATCAATCTCAAAATAACCTCTATCTTCCCAAATTTTATAAAAACTATCTTCTATCTTTGATGGTTCGTACTTTTCACTCATAAATAATCCTAATTGTGTTACTAAAATGGCATAGATTTTATCTAAATTTCACTTAAGTCCCTGATAGTTGTCATTTTTAAAAGTTTTTGATAAAATCAAACTCCATACAATTTTAAAACAAGGAGAGTTTATGTTTAAAATAATTTTAGGAAGTTTACTTGTAGCCACTTCTCTACTAAGTGCTGATTTACAAAGTTCTGGAGTTGAAGTAACTTTAGAAAATGGTAAAAAAACAACTATAAAAAGGGAAGCTAAACCAAAAGAGTGTGAAACTGTAGCATTTGACCCAAAAGATATTTTTGGTGGGAAACACGAAGCAGCTCCAACTGTAGATGAAAATTGCAAAAGAAGTTTTGTAACATATTTTGGAAAAATTGCACCAATAAAAGCATCAGATAAAATAGAGACTTATGGGGAGTTAGAAGTTTTAGAGTTTATAGAGAAATCAAAAACAGATAAAAATCTTCTTTTAATTGATAGCAGAACTGAAAACTGGTATAACCATGAAACTATTGCAACGGCGATAAATGTTCCATATGTTTATACAAAAAAATCTCAATACCCAGATGAGTTTGCTGAGGCTTTAGAGACTTTTGGAGTAGTTGAAAAAAATGGAAAATATGACTTTACAAATGCAAAAACTCTTTTAATGTTTTGTAATGGAATTTGGTGTGGACAATCTCCTGAAGCTATGAAAGAGTTAATAGCTATTGGTTATCCTCAAGAAAAAATGAAATGGTACAGAGGTGGAATGCAGTCGTGGCTTAGTGTTGGATTATCAACTATTAAACCATAAAAAATATTGTTTTCAAGGCAAAAGCCTTGAAAACAAAATATTTATACTTTCCATTTTGGCTTAAATTCCTCTTTTTTATTTTCATCTACTTTTTGAACTACTATTTCTGGTTTTTTATCATTTTCTAATAAAATAGCAACATATTTAAAAGACCAAATAATTAGTGCTAATATCAACAAAATAGCACTTAGCTCTATAAAAACAATATAGTTTAATCCAAAATTAACACAAATAGATGCAAATATCCTAACTAAAGCTAAAATCTGAACACTTATAAATATAAAAAGTGCGAAAAGTTTTGTCTCTATTTTTCTTCCAGAGTGACCAAGAACTACTCTAGTCCCAAATCCTATTAAAACAGTAACAAAATATCCAATAGCTAAAGTATGAATCACAACTTTTTCAAAATAGAAATTTGGATAAATAAAAGAAAAAATACCCTCAACAATAGATATAAAAAATGCTACAACAATCCAATATAAACCAAGATGCAAAATCCAAACTATTGGTGGTGTTCTAAATGTTGGCATTTTCCAACGAACTAACTCTTTAACGATAAATAAAAATATAGGAATATCAGCTATTAGATTTAACTTTGGATTATCAAAAGATAGTAAAATAACTTTTAAAAGAAGTAGAAAAAATATAGTATCTAAAAGCTTTGGACTCTTATTTATAACATATTCAGGAACCATAACTCTTGTAAAAAATGGAATCATTCTTTGAGAAATTATAAAAATAATCATAAATAAAAATAGATAAAATCCACTATTTATAGCAATTTTTGAAACCAAATAAGATGAATCAAAATCAAATTCTGAAACTATATATAAAAAATGAGAAACGATTCCTGTACTAAATGCCATTAAAACCCATTTTGTATCATTTTTATCTTTCATAATACTTTTTTTATGAATACTATAAAGAAGTCTAAAACTCAAAATTTGAGCAAAAAGCATTAGAAGTTGAAATAAAATAGTAATTTGTGAGTAAAAAATAAGCGAAAGTAAAATACCTAAACTAGATATAAAATATAGAAAAAATTGTCCCATATAATCTTTTGAAGCTATTTCACTTTGCATCAAAAATTTTGGGAAAACAACAAACAAAAACCCTAAAAAAAACTGAATAAATACTACAAAAATAAGAGCATACGCATGATATGTTAAAAGTGATGTATCTAAGTTTAGACTATTTGAATAAGCAAAAGCAAATAGAGTTATGAAAAGTATAAAAAATATTACCCCATTTGTAAAAAATGGTTGATGTGGTTGCGAAGCAAACTTTTTGTACCACGAAGTCATTAAAATCTCCTAATATAAATTAAGAGATTTTAACTATTTTTTTTATAAATTAGCTTGATTTCAAACAATAATTCAAAGTTTTCCTAGCTCTTTGCATGCATTGCTATATCCAAGCTCACAAGATTTTTCAAAATACTCTTTTGCTTTTGTTTTATTTATAGCTAAAAAATCACCTTCAAGATACATAACCCCAAGATTATAGCAAGCTTTTTGATGATTCATTTCACAAGCTTTTGTATAAAAATCAACTGCTCTAAAATCATCTTTTTCCACTCCATTTCCATTTTTATACATAATTGCTAAATTAAAACAAGAAGAGCTTACACCATTTTTACAAGTTTTTATATATAAATCAACAGCTTTAAAGTTATCTTTTTCTACACCTAAACCTTTTTCATACATATTTGCTAAATTATAACAAGCATTTTGATGACCTTCTTTACAAGCTTTTGAAAAATACTCTTCTGCTTTTGTATAGTTTTTGGCGATATGTTCACCTTTAAAATACATTAAACCTAGATTATAACATCCAGCAAATGCACCTTTTTCACATGAAATTTTAAATATATTTGCAGCTTCTAAAACATTTCCTTTTTCAAGCTCAATATAACCATCTTCTACCAATGAAGCATTTGAAAATGAGAAACTCAACATTAAGACAAATATAGTTTTAATTATTTTTTTCATAGCTAACCCTTTCTTTAGAGATTTAAATAATGATACAGCTTTTTAATTAATAGTAGATAAAAAAAGAGTATTTTAGGTAAGAAATTCTTACCTAAAAAAGTTTTTTAGTGACAACTTCCACAACAAGAAGTAGAAGATGCTTCAGTTATTGCTTTTAAAACAGCATCATAATTTGGTTCTTGAGTTATTTCAGGAACAATCTCTTTATATGTAATTTTCCCAGATGGATTTACTATAAATACAGCTCTTGCAGTAAGTCCTGCTAAAGGACCATTTGCTTGTAAAACACCATAAGATTTTGCAAATGCTTTTGCTCTAAAATCAGATGCAACTTTTAGGTTTTCAATCCCTTCAGTTGTACAAAATCTTTTCATAGCAAATGGTAAATCCATAGATACAATAACAACTTCTACATGATCTAATTTTGAAGCTTCAACATTAAATCTTCTAGCTTCTGCTGCACAAACACCAGTATCAAGAGATGGAACTGCAATAATAACTTGAGCCATTCCTCGTTGTCCACCAATAGTAATATCACTTAAATCTGCTCCAACACCAGTTACAACAGGAGCTATATCTCCAACATTTAACTCTGTTCCACTTAAATTTACTTCTAATTCACCTTTAAATTTTACTGTTGCCATTTTATTTCCTTTTTATATAAATTTCAATCAATCAAAAAATCTTATTTAAGATATTTAACTGAAATTATATTCAATTAGGATAAGATTTGTCTTAATTTAAATCAAACAAATTCTATCATTTTCCAAGTTTATTTTTTTCTCATCAATTAGCTTTGTCAAAGTTGCTTTAAAAGCTTTTTTACTCATAGCAAATATATTTTTTATATCTTCAGCATCACTTTTATAGGTAAAATTCAAAACTCCACCATTTGCTTTTAAAATCTCTAAAACTTTATTAGAATCTACTTTTTCACCTATTTTTTGTAATGAAATATCTAATTTTTTATCTTCTCTTAAATTTTTTATATAGGCTCTTTTTTTATCACCTATTTTTAAATTTTCAAAAATTTCAGAGTGGAAAATCATACCCTCGTAACTATTATTTACAATAACTTTAAATCCTAGTGGAGTTTTTGAATATAAAATAATCTCTACTTCATCACCTTGTTTTAGATTTTTTGGCTCTTCTTCTAGTATATATTTTTCACTTGCTATTAATCTACTTGTTCTTTCATCAAATTGCATTTGTAAAACTTTATATGAACCAATATTATAAGTTCCTTTTTGTCTATTTTTTGGAACCAACAAATCTTTTGGTAAACCAATATCAACAAAATAACCAAATTTTGCACTATCAACAATCTTTAAATATGCAAACTCATTTAAATACAAATATGGTTTTAAAGTAGTTGCAACTAATCTATCTTCACTATCTGTATATATAAAAACATCTAGTAAACTATCAATTGCCATATCCTTTTTTACATAAGCATTTGGTAATAAAACTTCCGTTTCATCTCCACTAATCAGATAAATTCCAGGTTCACTAACTCTATTTACTCTTAAAGTGTTTACAACACCTTGTTTTATTTTTTCATCTATTTTTTTCATTGGTTTTTCCGTTCTTTCTTTTTTATTTTTTATATTTTATTAGCTTTACAACTCCTAAAGCAACAACTGCGACCATTATTATACTAGCTCCCGAACTTATATCATAAAAATATGAGACTACAAGACCAGATATTGTAAACATTGTAGCTAAAATTGAACTAATAATCATCATAGAAGATAGTTTTGTAGCAAAAGTTTCAGCTAAATATGTTGGAATTGTAAGAAGTGCAATTACTAAAATAAGTCCAACTGCTTTTATAGCAGCAACTACGCAAAGTGCTGATAATATAAGAATTAGTGTATAAAAAAACTTTACATTTATACCTCTTAAACTTGCAAATTCACTATCATAAGATACAGATAAAATCTCTTTATAAAAATAGACAACAATTGCAATAATAAAGATATCTAAAAGAGTCATATAAATTATATCTTCACTTGAAACAGCGATAATACTTCCAAACAAATAGCTCATTAAATCTACATTGTATCCTGGAGTTAAATCCACAAATATAATTCCAATAGCCATTCCACTTGCCCACATCATCCCAATGATTGCATCTATTCTGCTTCTATTTTTCAAAGTAATAATAGCGATTATTATTGCAGTTAGAACTGAAAAAATTGTCGCTCCAAATAAAACTGGGATTCCTAAAAATATAGCTATTCCTATTCCTCCATAAGCGCTGTGAGCTATTCCACCTGTTAAAAAAGTAATCTTATTTACCACAACCAAAGTTCCAATTATTCCAGCTGCTATTGAGATTAAAATTCCAGCTATCAAAGCATTTTGAATAAAATCATATTGTAAAATTTCAAACATTATATTTTTACCTTTTTAATGTACATGGTTACAGCAAATTTGTGTTTTACCCAATGCTGATAAAAGTTCTACTTCACACAAATGATCATCCGCTAAAGTAACATTTTTTTGAACCTCAGCAAGGCTGTGATAAACCAAACTTCTATTTATATGAGCTACATTTTTTGCATAATTTAAAAGAATTGATAAATCATGACTTACAACAACAATACAAATAGATTTATTTAACTCTCTTAAAAGTTCATAAATCTCTTGTTGTCCTTGCACATCAATACTTGCAGTTGGCTCATCCAAAAGCATAATTTTTGGATTTGAACAAAGTGCACGTGCTATAAAAACTCTTTGTCTTTGACCTCCACTTAAATCACCTATCTTTTTATTTGCATATTCTTTCATCCCAACTTGATTTAAAGACTCTAAAGCACAAGAGATTTCATCTTTTGAGTAACCAAATAATCTTTTTTTAGAACTTATATGACCCATTAAAACTACTTCTAAAGAAGTAATTGGAAAATCAATATTTAAATTTGTATTTTGTGGGACATAACCAACTTCACTATTTTTTATATTTTTTATTAATCTTCCACTTTGAAGAGGAAGTAACTCTAAAATAAGTTTAAAAAGAGTAGATTTTCCACCACCATTTGGTCCAATAATAGCTAAAAAATCATCACTTTTAATTTCAAGATTTATATTTTCCAAAGCTTTTGTATTAGAATATGAGTAAGATAAATTCTCTATTTGTATTAAATTCATATTAACCTTTGTTTGCAACTTGGTTGCAATATTATCTAAATATGAATTAATTTCTATTGATATAAATTTTAATATTGAAAAAGAGTAGTTCTTTATTTATTATTAAAAGATAAAGTTACTGTTGTCTCTTTATTCTCTTCACTTTTTATAGTTATTTCTCCTTTGTGAATATCTACTATTTTTTTTAGAATTGACATTCCAAGTCCTGTACCACCTGAATTTTTATTTCTACTTTTATCTGTTCTATAAAATTTATCAAATATTTTTTCTTGTTCATTTAGTGGAATTCCTATTCCAAAATCTTTTATTGAAATGTTTAGTAAATTATCTTTTTCAAATATTTTTACTATAACTTTTGAATTTTCAAAACTAAATTGAATAGCATTTTTTAAAACATTTTTTATTGCAATTTTTAATAAATTTGAAAAACCAAAAAACTCTAAATTATCTTCAACCTCAAAAACTATCTCAACTTTATGAAGTTTTGCAAAATTTTTTAGCTCATTTATTGATTCATCTACAATTTCATCTAAATAGAAATTATCTTTTTTATCTATAATAATCTCATTTTCATTTTTGGCTAAAAACAACAGATCATTTATTGTCTGCTCTATTCCTGAAAGTTCGCATAATGATCTATTTATAGTCTCTTTGTAATCTTCTACACTTCTATCTTTTCTTAATGCAATTTCTAATTCACCTTTTATTATAGTAAGTGGAGTTTTTAGTTCATGAGAAGCGTCTGAACTAAACTGAGAAATTTTTTCAAATGAGTTTTCAAGTCTAGATAAAAGATTGTTTATCTCATTTATTAATTCAGAAATTTCATCTTTAGTATCAGTTGTTTTCAATCTTGATGATAAATCATTTGCATTTATCTGTTTTAATTTTTCTAAAATATTTTGAAAAGGAGAAAATGATTTATAAATTATAAAGTTTCCACCAATAACTGCAAAAACTAAAATTATTGGAAGAATAAAATACAGTATATAAAGAAGATTTTCTAGAGTTGTTGTTATAACATCTTTTGTTGTAATAGCTTCTATAATTACAGTTTGCTCATCATGAAAATTAATCTTTATTCTACTAATAAAATAGTTATTTTGTTCTTCAAAACTTATAGTATTTAGTTTTAAATTGGATAAATATTTTTCATTTTTTATAATATCATGTGGAAAATTATCTGTTTGAATTATTTTTTCAAAATTTTTATCATTTAAAATTCTAATAAAAAGTGGCTCATATTTATACTCTTTTTCTTCATCTAAAAGAGTTTCTGTAATTTTATTCTTCTCTTGTAAATCATCTGTTATATCAAGAATTATAACTTTTAGAGTTGCTTCAAGTTTATCTATAGTTGAAATTTCTAAAGCTTTATACAAAGAGAATGAAAAAATTATTAAAACAATAATTTGTATGAAAAAATGATAGACTAAAAGCCTTTTTTTTATTGATAAATTAATCTTCACTAATTTTAAATCCTATTCCTCTTATGGTTTTAATAAGTTTCTTTTCAAAATCTTTATCTATTTTATTTCTTAATCTATAAATATATACATTTACAATGTTACTCATATTTGAATCTTCAAAAGATGATAAAGCTTCATTTATTGTTGTTTCACTTAAAACTCTATTTTTATTTTTAATTAAATATTCTAAAAGCGAAAACTCTTTTGCAGTTAAAATTATATTTTTATTAGCTCTAGTTGCTGTTTTATTTAATAAATCAAGTTCTAAATCTGCTATTGAAAGTTTTGTTGATGAAGAGTTTATAGTTCTTAGTTGAACTCTAATTCTTGCTAACAGTTCAGCAAAAGAGAAAGGTTTTGCTAAATAATCATTTGCTCCAATATCTAAACCTTTTATTTTATCTTCAATTGAATCTTTTGCTGTTAGCATAATAATTGGTGTTTGAATATTTGAACCTCTTAAACTTTTACAAACTTCTATTCCATCTTTAATTGGAATCATAATATCAAGTAAGATTAAGTCATATTCATTTACAGTAGCAAGATACAAACCTTCATCTCCATTTGTAGCAAAATCAACTACATAACACTCTTCTTCTAAACCTTTTTTCAAAAAGTTTATTATTTTTAAATCATCTTCTATTATTAATATCTTCATAAAGCTATTCTACTGTTTTTGAAATTAATTTCAATATAGTTATCTCTGCATTTGCTTTATATCTAAAATTTATACCCCAAGTTCCAACTCCTTTGTTTACATAAATTGCTGTATTTTTTCTGTAAAAAAGTCCAGCTAAAAATGGTTGAACAAGCTTTACAAAATAGTGAAATGGATAAATTTGTCCACCGTGAGTATGTCCACATAAAAAAAGTGAGGCATTTGATTTTGTAGCAATTTTATAATCTTTTGGTTGATGAGATATAAAAATCGAAGGTGATTTTTTCAAGTAATCTTCTATTTTTTCAACTTCTCTTTTGATTTTAAAAAATTTTGAAAATCTATCTGGAAGTCCAGAAATATAAATATTCTCATTTTTATGAGTAATCATAAATGTTTTATTATCCATAAAAATAAAATTTTTAAGTTCATTTTTTAAATCTTCTAATCCATAAAACAGATCATGATTTCCACTTATGTAAAAAACATTATTTTTTAATTTATTTAAAATAGAAAGTTTCTCTTTTATAAATTTTACTTTTGTATCTATTATATCCCCAGTTATTACACAAAAATCAAAATCTAAAGCATTACAAAATTCAACTAAATTAATAATATTTTCATTTGAAGTTTTTTTGTTTATATGTAAATCACTTAAATGAAGAATTTTCAAATCATCTAATTTTTTATTTTCAATATCTATTTCTACTGTTTGAAAAAAATTTTCAAAATTCATTTTAATAAATTACCTAATTCATTTGTAGATGATATAAATTTTATATCTTTTACTACTCCATTTTCTAAAGAGTAAGTAGTTATTTTATCGTTTTGCTTTGCAAATTTTCTATTATTCTCATCATAAATTAATAAAATGCTATATTTATAATCTCTTAATTTAGGAATTATAAACATCTTTGTAATAATTGTTGGTGTTGATGAGATATTATTTATAAGAATTGCATGATGCTCTTCCAAAAATATCGAGCTCTTTGATGATAAAAAATCATTTACCATCATAAGAGTCTCTTTTTGAAAAGTTATAATTATTGTTTCAATATTATTAGTAATAGTATGAATTCCATCAAATTGATCTGTTAGAGAAAAATTATTTAATTTATCACCAACTTTCAAATTTCCCGCAAATATAAAATTTGTAGCAATCACCAATAATATAAATATCTTCAACATAATCTATCTTTTCAAATAAATTTTATAAGTAATATCTATTTGATCTCTAACTTTTAAAAATAGCATTGAAGGTGGTTCTAAATTAAAGTCAGTTAAATTAAAAGAGAATTTTCCATTAAGTAAAATATTACTCTTCTCTTCACTTATATCACTTTTAACAATAATATCTTTAGAAATACCATTTAATGTTAAAACACCACTTATATCATAGTTAATTTCATTTTTTATGATATTTTTTATATCAAAAGATATTGTTTCAAATTTATCAACATTTAAAAGTTTATACATATTTTTATCTCTATCTTTTTTATCACTAATAAGAGTAATTGTTTTAAAATAAATATTACCTCTTATTGATTCTAAACTATTTTCAATAGTTAGCTCACCTTTAATATCTCTTGTTATTGGAGTAATTTGACTATCTCCAAAAACTTCAGTTTGAGCCATAATAGCACTATTTGATACTGATAAATTACTTGCATATAAACTAAGACCTAAAGTCAAAGTAAAAACTAATTTTTTAAACATATTTAATCTCCTTATTATTTAATGAATATTCTTTGCTAAGCACTTTAAAGATTGCTAATAAAATTACAACTGGAAGAATAAATATCATATTTGTTAATGCTACAAAAAGTCCAGAACCAGAAGCCATCCATCCAATAAATATCATAAAAAATGAGATAGTTCTAAAATCTTTATTTCTAATAGATTGAAGAATCACAACATTGTAATAAGATATTACAAATGGATAAATCATTGATAATATAAACCCTTCTCTTAAAAAATATAAAAGATATGAAAGAGCAAAAAGTATTAATATAAACAACTCATTTTGATTTTTATCAATTTTAAAATATAAAGCACAAACTAAACCAATAACATGGAATAAAGCTATTTCAAAAGTAAAACCACCTCTCCAAATAGAAACAGCTAAATCTCTTGAAAGAGATTCAAATAAAGAAGAGTCTAAAAATACCCATAAAACCATTATGATTAAAGAGTGATTTGGACTAATCAAACTTTGTTCTTCTTGATTTTTAGGTAAAAATAAAGAACAAAATAGAGTAATAGTTGTAAGTACAACAGCAATAACTTCTCTTTGAGATACTTCATAATTAAATAAAATAGTTCCTGTAACATAAGATAAACTTAAAGCAAAACCAAGCTCTAGTAGAGAAGTTTTTTTAACCTCATTTATTACCATTGGAGCCATACTTCCAACTATAAAACCTAAAATAAAGAGTGTTAAAAAATTGTAATTTGGATAGATAAAACTTAAAATTAGTTGAGCTATTAAAAATAGTGTTACTTTATTTTTTACATTTATATATGAAATTAATAAAGAGCCAATAACTCCACCAACAGGAAGTGGTGCTATTAAAAATAAGTTTGATGAAAAATATTCAACAATTCCTGTTTGTGCTATAAGTAGATAATAACACAACTCGCTTGCAATAAAAAAGATTAATATTAATCTTTGCATAAATACTCCTTTGATTGAAAAAAGATTAAATAAATGAAAACAAATGTTAGGTCGAAAAATGAAATTAAAAGAGCTTCAATTCCAAGTTTTCCTGAAGCATACAAGGCAAAAAACATAGAACTAGCAAATATTCTAATAACTACACTAATTTTTGTTAAAATATTTTCATAAGCTTCATTTTTTAAAGCAAAGTAGTGAATAACTCCTGTCATACTTACAAAAGTAAAAACAACATATTCATAAATTCCACTAAAACCAAATCCCAAAATTGGATATAAAAAACTAGCAAGAAGTATTAAGAAAATTCCACCTAATCCATCACTTAAAACACCCACTAAATTATAAAAACCTAATTTTGAATAAGATGTTTTAAATTTAATAAATGCAAATATAAACCCAAATGCAAGAAAACCAAATATTGTTCTAAATATCCATAAATTATAAGTAGATATTGAAGTAAATCCAGCTTGTGAAAAACCAGAAATAGAAAGAACAAAAAATATTCCTAAAATTCCAACTAAATATATATTTATAAATTTTGCTACATGAAGTTCTTTTATATGGTTTATAAACATAGCTATAACCATAAAAAATACTCCAATTCCCATTGCAACATGAGCATGAGCAACTATTAAATCATTTCTATGAAACAACCATCTAATTTCAGGAATAAATAAAATATTTCCTTCTATGTCAACAAATAAAAAAGCCAAGATTGAAATTAAAAGAGCTCTTTTAGCAACATTTGTGATATTACTATCTTTGTACCATCTATATAAAAGAGGAATATATAAAAGAGTTAGATATTGAGCAAACCACTCTTGATTGTATGTTAAAGGTTCAAAAAATATTCTATAAAGAACAGTTAAGAAATAAAATATTGTTGGAATAATCCATAAAATATTCCATCTAGCTTTAAACTCTGTAATGTTTAAAAGCTTTATGATTAAATAATATATAGGAATTAAAGCTAAGCTCATACCTAAAGTGTTATCTCCATGAGGACCACTTACTGTACTTTCAACTTGACCAATAGTTGGATTCATTAAAATTAATAGAGCAATAGGAGAAATGATTACAATTTGTAAACATACTTTTATCCATAAAGGAACTATTTTGTAAAGATTTATAAATTTGTATAGAGCCAAAATATAAAATAATCCTGCAAATGCTAATAAAAAATTTAGTTCATAAGCAAAATCATAAAATGCTAAACCTCTATTTTTTCCTAAAAGTAGTGAAAATATCATAAAAATTAGAAAAATATACCAAATTTGAGTGTAGATATTTAGATATTTTAATCCCTCTTTAGAGATACCAATCTCTTTATTTATAAGTAAAAAAGGAAGATATGAAAGCATTAAAGGAACAAATCCATAAAGCATCAAACTAATATGTACAGCTCTTAAATTCAGAGGATTTAATGTTTGAGAATCAATAACAAACCCCAATAAATTAAGTGAATAGGCAATTCCAAAAAATAGTCCAATTGCAAAAAATGCAATAGATATTTTAAAATGTTTGTTTATAAAGTTTTCAAAATTAATTGATTTTTCCATCTTTTACCTCATAAATTTTATTTGCAATTTGTGCTAAATTTTTATCGTGAGTTGCCACTATTATAGTAACTTGCTCTTGACTTAGTTTTTTAAATATTTCAAAAACATTTAAAGAGTTTTTTGAATCTAAATTTCCTGTTGGTTCATCTGCAATTATTACCTTTGGTTTATTTATTAAAGCCCTTGCAATAGCAACTCTTTGTCTTTGCCCTCCTGAAATCTCATTTGGATATTTATTTGATAGATTCTCTATTCTTAAGATTTTTAGTAAGTTATGAATTTCATTCTCTGTTGCTTTTTCGTTAGCTAGTTTTATATTTTCTTTAACAGTTAGATAGTTTATTAAATAGTGAAATTGAAAGATGAAACCAATATTTGTTTTTCTAAAATCATCAATATCTTTAATATTTTTATAATTCAAATTTTCAAAAAACAGTTCACCTTTTGTTGGTTTTAATAGAGTTGAAATTATTGATAAAAGAGTAGATTTTCCACTACCACTCTCTCCAACTAAACATATAAATTCACCTTTATTTATCTCTAAATTTATATTTTCAAGAGCTTTATCATTGTTATAATAGTGCGTTAAATTTTTAACTTTTATCATATTTTATTTCCTTGGATTAAAAGAACAGGATCTGTTTTTGCTGCATTTAATGCAGGAATTATTGAGCCTATAATTGCCATTAAAATTGATGTTACAAAGATATAAATAGCTAAATCCAAACTAATTTCACCATTTACATATCCCTGTAAAGTTTTTACATTTTTTATAAAAAATAGAACAATATTTGAAAGAATAAATGCACAAATAAAACTAAACAATCCAATCAAAAAGCTTTCAATTATTATTGAATATACAATTTTAGAAGTTTTTATACCCAAAGCTCTTTTGATTCCAAATTCACTTTTTCTTTGATTTACTGTGATACTCATAAGGCTTACAATTCCAAGTAATCCAAGGAAAAAAGCTATAAAAGATATAACATTTGATGATGTTTTTATAATTTTAAATTGATTGTAGTTATCCACAAAATTTTGAGTAGATTTAACATCAATATCTTTTGATAAAGTTTTTATCTCTTTTATAATCTCTTCAATATCTGAATTTAAAGCTGTATTTACTAAAATCATTGAAGCTGATTTATTAAAAATTTCTCCAGCATCTGATATATTTAAAACAATTCCACCATTTTCAAATCCTATTTCACTTTCAAAAACACCAGAAATTTTAAAAGTTTTATTTGCAATTTGAACTTCATTTCTATTTGATAGTTGTTCAAAAATTGATTTCCCAACTATAACTTCATTATTTAAAGGATATTTTCCTTTTTCTAATTTATAATTTTTGAATCTATTTTGAGTAACTCCATAAATAGCTACAATAGGAAGTTTTTCTACAGGACTTGCTCCTACTGTCATAGCTCCTGCTTCATTTATATTTTTTAAATACTCTATTTCTTTAATTAAATTAATATCAACATTTGAGAAAAATGTATCAGAAATTTTTGCTTGAGTAATTATTATGTCACCATCACTTTTTAGCATTGATGAGTACATAGAGATTACTCCATTTGAAATAGAACTTATTAAAAATATTGAAACGATAGAGAATATAAGACTTATTATGATTAAAAATGTTTTTAATTTGTTTGCGATTAAAGCTTTATAAGCGTGTGAAATCAAAGATTCTCCTTTTTAATTTTTGGAAGTTTAATCTTTGAATATGAATTCTTAATGAAATAAATATGAATTTTTGTTCATAAAAGTCTAGTTTTCTAAGAAAAATTTATTAATGATTTAAAAATAAAACGGGATTAGTAAGAGCCAATTGCTCTTACTAAGTAATAAAAAAGGGTTAATTGTCAGATTTAGAGTTTTTAGCTTTCTTTGAATCTTTAATATCGTCACTTTTTGGTTTTTCATCTTTTTTAGATGTATTAGATTTTACTTTTATATCCTTTTTTATATTGTCAATAATAGTATCCCCAAATCCTTTTATGTTTTTTAAGTCATCAGCAGAGTTTATAGTATTTGATTTTCTATACTCAATAATAGCATCTGCTTTTTTCTCACCAATACCTTTAATTTCCATTAAGTCACTTTTTGAAGCAGTTTGAAGATCAATAGCTCCTAAAAATAAAGCACTAAAAATAGCTAATATAGCAACAAATTTTTTCATGTTT
>ERZ650307.762-NODE-762-length-18251-cov-6.795065_pt1 | contig 18251 bp, 19 predicted proteins | sample MGYA00376243_ERZ650307 | MGnify/ENA primary metagenome ERZ650307 (study PRJEB26733, sample SAMN07839242) | wastewater metagenome | biome: urban; feature: artificial channel; material: waste water | place: USA: North Carolina | collected 2016-03-31 ... | reverse complement strand
CAAGGACTTATTGTGAATTATTTCACAAACTTAATATTCTGTTAATTTAATCTTAGAGTATTCTTATTATTCTGACAATTTGATGTATGATTATGCAACTGTATATTAAACAATTCCTTCTTAAAATTCAGTTTTTCTTATATATAATTAAGTTGTAAAATAAAAAAAAGAAAGAAGAAGAACAATGATTAAAACTGAAAAAGATGAAACTGGAACAATAATTAAGGACGTTCAACAACTGATGGACACTTCATTTGTTGAAGCCAGACTCCAACCAATTGTGGATTACATTCTTATTGTTGCTGACTACTTCAAAAAACTCAGAAGTAGTCCTGAACCATATTCTGATGAAGCTGCTCGATTTAACATTAAATCTGCAAATGCTACAGTTTACTATGATGCATTCTTAGATGAGTTTTGTATATCAAAAAACTCATATGCAAAATATGAGTTAGAATCAGATTATTCATTATACAAAATTAACTTTTCTAATGAAAAGGATAAGAAGTATAACCCTTTTGGTAGACTATTATTGGAATACAGCGATTCTGAAATTAATAAAGAAGAGTTGTCAAGTTCTGTTAGTGGTATACTACGACGTGGAATTTTAAGTAGGGCTAAACGGTCAGTTTCTAACCTTTCAACTGATTTACTTACTTACAATCTTAGAAATAACGGGATGTATACTCCAGTTGCATATAATTATGCTGAAATATTTAAAGAACTAATGGTTGAAATCGACAATGGAATTGATATTAATGCGCTGCGTAAATCAGCAATCAATCAATTTAAAGTTGACGAAGAATCACATTTTATTAGATTTAGTGATTGGTTTTCAGAAGCACTAAAAACTTCTGCTAAAAAAGAAACACTAGAATTGATAATGCAAATTTCTAAAAAATATAAACTTGCAGATATTGATACGTTATTTTCAATGTATGGCAGTATTAACCTAAGTCAACGAAGTGAAAATATTAAACAATTAGAAGTTAAATATGAAAACGAAGTCCCAGATGATGATAAGTGGATGTATTCTATGGTAATTATCATTGCAGAACTGCTTCAAAATCAGACACCTGCAACTTTTGGAATTAAATTAATTAGTGAGTTGCGTAAGTATGATAATATTTTATCTAAAGCTTTATATTTATGCTTTTTCAAGAACCAATTAAGTAATTATACAAGGGGAGATGTGTCGGAACATCACAAATTGATAATGGATAGTATTTCTGAAGCTAAAGAAGGCTCAGAGTTTGAAATTTCCTGGAATGAAATTTTAGGAGTTAGAATATCTTATGGATATTCAAGACTAACAAAACTAAACCGTGAAATATCATTGTATTCATTATATAGAAAAGAAAACTTAGGTGTTTCATTGTTAAAACCAGTTTGTGTGAATGATTCTACAAATCCAGTTATTGATAGTTTATCTATGATAAATAAAGACAATATTAATTATCTATTAAAATCATTTGATATTGTTAAGTTTTTATCTGAAACTGAAAAAGGTACAAACCATTGTGCTGATATTTTCAGCGAATTTTATTCTGAATAAACAAAAGAAAAGACATTCAAATGAGTGTCTTTTTTATTAATTATTTAATTCCTAGAATTAAGTTAACCTCTTTTGTTTTGTCAGGGTTGTTATCTTTAAATTCTGAATCTTTTATAGTTGCAGCATATGTGCCTTTCCACTGTGTGATATTCTTCTCTAGATATTCATTAGCAACTTGTCCTTGTGCAATAGGAGTAGCCATATCTTTCTCTGAAATATCTTTATTAATTACAGAACCAATTGATGTTTCTTTAGAGTTATCAATTGTTATTTGATTTGTACTAGATTGTAATTTACCAACTAGTACAATGTATCCATTCAAAGCTTCAATAACGTTAGCATCATTAGCTGAAACCTCTTTCCCTGTTGTTTTAAATGAATTCAAAGCTGTTGTTAAATTAGTGTTTTCATCGTTATAAAACGACATTAGATTTTTCTTTTGTTTTTCATAGATATATCGACCTGAGTAGTCTTTTTGAACGGCAATACCATAATTTTGTATAAGTTCTGGAAGCCAAGTGTCTGGATATCCAATAGCAACCAATGAGGCTTTTGTTTTCGCATCTTTTGGGGCATTATTGTATAACGTGTTATTTGCCCGTTTAATTGCGTTATAAGATAAAACCCAACCCCTGAATGTATCTACATCAAATGAAGATGAAACTGATGCACGTTCAACTTTATTATGATGAATAATGTCTGGAGTTTTAACAATAGCAAATGTTGCAAGACCGCTCACTACTAATATAGATATACTTAATAGAAATCCTTTTAATATTCTCATATTTCCTCCTTAATTATCATCAGATAAACCATCTTTATTCAATTCATCATCTTGCCAAGTATCACCATTTTCTTTAGCGCTATTTTCTTTCTTAATCTCATCTAGACGTTTGTTAACTGGAGTTAATAGGTTAGTTTCCACCGCTTTATAAGATTCAGATAACTTCTTCTCTAATGCAGGTCTGTCAATCTTAGCCTGTGAATTCCCTTGCCGCATACTTATTGAATATTCTCTAATTGTAGTAAGAGTGTCCATAATTGTAGAATAATACGCTAATGTAGATTTAATTTTTGCATCTTTTTTATATGCAGACAACAATTGAACGTAACTAAAACGGTCTGATGAGAATGGAATATTTGCAGATTTACTTTCACCCCAGGCACTTAAATCACCACCTGAGCTAACTGAGCCTTTCGTATCACCGTACAAACTATCAATAGAATGTTGTAAGTCTGCTTCAATACTTGTATATGCTTCTTGTTTCTGTTTTGCCGTATATTCAGGATTGTCTTTAACTTTATTAATTAAAGTGATATAATCAAAATAATTAAGTCGTTGGTTAGCTTGGACTTTTACATCTTCAGTACCAGATGTAGATGAGACATATTTGTACGTCTTATCATTATTGAAATAGAAGTTATACATATTTATAAATCCAGCCAAATCCACTTGTGATGGTTCAGTTATCGGTTTCTTCAATGATTCAATATCAATTGTGCCATCTTCTTTAATACCTTCGGAATTGTCTTTGTTTTTAGACGGGTAATCTTTCTCAGCAAAGTCTGTATTTAATGAAGTGAATAGAACGGTGCTTTTATAAAATGGAATTGATGATGTCATTACATCTTGTAATTTTTCAGAAACAGCTTGTAATACATCAGCACTATTTGTTTTTACCGTATCTTTTTTAGATATAGCGGGGTTCGTACTAACTGCACTAGCTTGATTGTTAGTCAAAGCTAATGATGATGCAGAACCAACTGCTAAAATCCCTAGAATAATAGGTATTTGTATCTTTTTATTCATCAGTAATCTCCTTATGTAAATTTAGATAATTTCTAACCTAATTATAGCACAAAAACACACTAAAAGATATATTAATCTCAATATTATGCTAAAATTAAGTTAGGGTAAAACCTAAATTTCAGAGAAAAGGAGAAAGAAATTATGAACAAACTAAAAGATAAAGAATATATTAAACAAGTATTCTTTTCATTATTAAGTTTCTTATTTTCTATTTTTTATTTATTAATATTTGCAATTAAATTCTTATTAAGAAATAGCCCCACTACATTCCATTGGAGTATATGGTGTGGTATTTTCCCAATAGTTGCAATAATATCATATCATCTTTCTAAGAAGGACGTGGAGTCTCCATATAAGAAAGCCAACTGGTTCTTGGTAGCTGTTTCTATTTTATTAATAGCAATTAATATCTTATCTAATTTCAGCACCATATTCTTATTTGTTGGATTAATTGGTATAGTTATTACCGTTCTGGTTCGGCTATTCCAGATTTACAATGATAATAAAAAGACTTGGTTAGAATACCTTGTTGGTACTGAAGTAAAAGAAGATAAGATAGAGATTGAAGAATATGACTATAGTGATGGTGATTTCGTACTTGGTGAATTCTACATACGTAATAAAGATGAAAACGGGATGACTCCAGCTGGAGAAGATGCATACGTTGCTTCTGGTAAAAAAGCCGTAATACCTATCAAAGACAGAATGGTGCACGTACTTGTTCTAGGGGTTACTGGTAGTGGTTTTTATGCTATAATATAAGTATGAATAATACTTACCCTAAAAAATATACAGATGCTTTAAGAGAACTTGTTGAAACTAATACAACATTCACAAGTTTAGTAAAAAAATATTCTCTTTATGATATAAAATTTAAGAAGTTATTAAATGAACAAGGTGTTAGATACAACCTTAAAAATTCATTACAAAATAATTACATTAATGAAGTATTTATATAGCAATTGTAATATTTATTTAGAGAGAAAATATAGCTTAGGAAAGCCGTTTCTATGAGAAATCATAGTTATTACGATTGAGGAATTAAGCTGGAAGCCTTACTATAGGTATGGTAATCAGAACCGAAGGTCAACTTTTAAAAGAGTTGGTCAGGGGCAACGCATAGATTTTGAACCTCTTAAATAAGAGAATATAATAAATCCACGAGACCTCAATATCTAAGTCCTGAAAGGGATATGATAAAAAGATATGCTGGACTTACAGGAATTCATAACTGTAAGAGGTGCTTGATAAAAAACTAGCACGATAACAATTCGAAAACCAGTCAATCATTACTCCCAATGATTTTACAAGACTTCCAATCTGACAACTTTGAATATGAAAGTATGAATGTAGTTCAGATGGGGCAAATTATACTAGAGCCAAAGGGAGATTTGGCTAAGACAACTTGGACATTTGGTACAATCCTTAAACAGAAGAAGAGGGATAATTACCAGAAGTTCCTATTGAGAATCCCAAAACTGTTAAATAAAAAGCTTTCAGAACTTAACCTTCAGCGCCAAGATTTACTTAATAAGCAAAATGGTGTTCCATTAACTGATAGCGAGTCTCGTTTGTATAATTCGTTAATTAAAAAGACTAATGATGTTAAGTTTATGGATTCTATGTCAGAAGATGAGGAAATTGATTTATTTTCTGAATTATCTGTTTTAGAACGTAAGAAAAGCGGAGAGGCTCTTGATATAACAGAGCAAGATACATTAGAATTAACTGAGTCATCAATGAAGAAACTGATTCAAATTAAGAAAGAATTACCTAATTATTTAGAATTTAAGTACGAGTTCTTATCTAAATTGAGCACATTTGCATTATTCCGTTATGCGTCATTATTAACAGATATAGTTGCTAATCCATCAGAAGCTGAGATTTCTTGGGCACAAGTAGTTGACCAAGACCCTCACGAAGAGCGTGATATTGTTATGCTATTTGACCCAACTGCTAAGAATTCACCATATTTCAATCCTTTGTATGGTTCAGAGGAAATTGCCGTTGGTACAGTAACATCTACACTTATGGCGTCTATGTCGGATAGTGGTGATTACTTTAAGAACTTATCTAAGACAGTTATCCAAAATGCAATTCACGTTGTTAAACGGGTAAAAGGTAATGATGCGACATTATTGCACGTTAATGACATTTTAACAAATAATGGTAATCGTGGTGAACAAATGGTAAAAGAACTACTAGCATTGGACACTACATCAGAAAAAGTATTGGAGAACCGAGACTTTGCGGCATTCTTCACAAATGAGTATTATACAGGTCTCAAAGGAGACAGAAATGCTGGGAAAACCTATGATAACTCAAGTGGTATTCGTAATATTATGACAAACTTACTTGATAACTCTAGATTAAGAAAAGTATTGAATCCACCACCAGGTGTTGGTTCGGATATTGACTTTGACCTTATTTTACGTACAGGTGATAAGGTTGCACTATCAACAGCAACAGGCGTATCTGATGATATTGGTCGTATGCTTGGTTCATTCTTGATTCTTCAATTACAAGCAGCTATATTCCGCAGACGTGGTACAGAATCAACACGTACCCCCGTAATTATGTATATTGATGAGTTCCAGGACTATGCTTCTGAATCATTCCAAGATGTGTTAACTAAAGGTCGTTCATATGCTGTTTCAGCAACAATGGCTACACAAACACTTGGTATTGTAGAAAGTAATGCTGGTTCAGGTTTAGTAGAAAACTTACAATCCAATGCACGTAATGTTATCGTCTATCCAGGTTCATCTGCACAAGATGCACAATACTTTGTTTCTTTATTTGGTAAAGAAGAAATGAAAACAACACAACGTTCACTTAACCAAGAAGTTGAGAAAGAGCAGACAATCGCAGATAAAATCAAATCTTCTATTCCTGTTGGAGATGAAGGTGGCTCTGGCGGTGGTCAAAGAGAAAGTGTTTCTGAGGTTATTGATAGTGTTGATAGATTTACACAAACTCAAGTTATCTACGGACCTAACGTAGACACAAGAGGTCCGTCATTTGGCTTTGTTTACTTCAGAGCTATTGTGAAGAACTCAGTTCAAATTCCTTCTGTTGCTAAAATAGAATATATTCCTTATGAACTTAAAAAGGAATCAGACAAACTATTACAAGCATATGATGCAGTTAACAAACTATCTCCTAATGATGACGTCACTCATAATACATCAGATATAACACCTGAAGATAAGACTGTTGACCCAATTGGTGCTAACGAAATGGAGGCAATTCCTCCTACAATTGAAGAATTGTCAACTGATACAGATAAGGAACAGTTTGACCCTACTGTATTAACTAGAGGTATTGGTGATTTGGCTGCTGCTGAGACAGAATTAAATGACTTGCCTGATATTACAGATGTTATAGACGTACCTGATATTCCAGAAATGCCTGAAATACCATCACTTGATGATATTCAGACAGAATCAGTTGGCACTGGTACTGATGATTTTGGAACTAATCTTGATATAGAAAAGGTAGAGGAAAACAAAGACCCATTTGCTGGTATTGATTTAACAGACTTTGGTAGCTTTGACTTGTAATGTAATAGTAAATTAAATTAAATATAAAAAAAGACCGTAATTTAATTATGGTCTTTTTTCTTGCAGTTCTAATTCTTTATCATATTCAGCAGCCTTACGGTCAATATCATCATTTAATATTTTAAATTCTGCTAATGTAATGGTCTTTTTATCTAGTAAATCTTTAAGTCTTTGTTTATCCAAGATGAATGATTCGTTTCTAGTAAGCCCATAGGGCGATAAATTAGGTCTGGAATTATTTTGTTGTGAATATGTTTGTGATTCAGCCTTGTTTTGATACCTTTTGGCTTCATTTGCGTGTTCTTCATATGATTGCCGTGCATTATTGTATGCAAGGTCAAGTCGGTCTAAGTCCTTGAACCATAAGTTTGTAATGTCCATATCATTCCCCTCACCAGTTGTACTGATTGAGTATTTAGATATTAAAGAACCTGATGACGCACTACCTGATGACTGCTTGAAATAAATACTATCAGCCTGGTTATTAGAAAAGCGACCAAACATTCCTTGATTTAAAACAAGCATTCGCATAGACGTGACAACAGCTAGACTTCTGTGTCCTTTATATTTACAAGGGATTAGTGCCCGAATACGTTCACCTCTTTCTAACTTACTTGGTAAAACACCTAATTCAAATTTAACACCAAATAAATAACTATTCCATAATGGATATGAAACCCCCTGGTTTTTCATAAATGACACCAGTTTCTGTGTTTTTTCATTCATATTGTTATCTCCTTATATATTCTAAATTAATTATAGCATAAAAACAGAATATATTAGATATCCTGTTTTCATTTGTCTTATTTAGATAGAGGTTCATCTAGATGTGATTCCATAATATATCTGTAATAATTGCCTCTTACATTTAAGTAGTAAGGAATTACAAATACAGAGGCAAGACCTGCTGTGATTCCAACAAGTAAGAACCAGCCAATTAAGCTTAAATTCATAACAATGTATTCTGATACGTGTCCAGTCATAACACTTTTAGATTTCTTAATTGCACCAATATAACCAAGTTCACCAAATGTACCTTCATCTATTGAAGTTAATAGAATAAAATTAGATTGTGAAAATAGTGTACTAAAGTATATTGCAACTCCAATAAATGTTGGAACAGTTATTAACAATACAATAACCATTGCATCTGGATTTCCAAGAGAGAGTCCTATTAAAAGTGCTCCAACTAAAAAAGCAATAATTGTTAACACTCCAAAAAATGATGAAATTATCAATGATAACAAAAGTGTTTTTATAATTTTATTTCCAGTAAAACCTTGGGAAAGACTTCCATTTAAGTGTGACGTGTCCTGATTTGCTTTGAAATATTCGTATCCAATAATTGCAAAAACAACAGAGACGATTATGCCAAACAAATAGCTAGTATATGCAAATTTAGCATCTCCCAAAATACTATTATAATTAACGGAAGTGTTTGATAGCACATTCAAGAAAAATAATAGTATAGCCCAGAAAGATAACTTGAAATTCATTCCAAAATTCTGTTTAACAAAATTGTACGATTCGGTTTTGATTTTTCTAACCATATAATATAACCTCCAAAGTTTTATTACAATATAATTATAGCACACAAGTTATATAAAGACAAGATATTCTTAATTTTAAAAAGTTGATATATTGGTTAATATATGATATAATATGTGTATGATATTTGTGGAGGTAAAATATGAGACTAGAGTATTTATACGTAAATGAAGACGAGACTTCTGTTGCAAAAGGATATAAACATATTCTTACATTGGTAAAGTTTTTCTTTGATTACACAAAATATGCATACGGGATTATTTTATTATTTGGGATTTATGCAATTGAAAACTTCCTTAATGGAAGTGCAATAAATAGTTATAATCCTGCAATTATTACAGGAATTGGTATGGTTTTCCTAATTGTCTTTTTTGTTTCTTTATCTATGTTAGAAGAGAAAATAATTGACTTAGGAAGTGATGGAATCTCTATTTTAAAATTAGCTGCAAAAGAGAAATACGAAAACACAATGTTTGAAGAAAAGACTTTAGATGTTAAAGTTTTGAAAATATCAAAGTTTTCTGATGGTACGTGTGAGTTTTTAATTGAGTATTGTGGCGATGAGGATGCTGATTTAAGTGAAGTTTTCTTTAAAATTGATTATATTAATGAATTTGACGTTGTTGAGAATGACATCATTTCGATTCAATCCGTGAAATATAAATTCAAACATTTTAACGAGATAGTACATCTAAGTATAATTAAGAAGCATTCATAGTGATGTTTCTTTTTTGTGCAAATTGTGCTATAATATAAATGAAACAATATAAATGAACAAAAGGAGTTTTTATGAAAGATAATCCAAAGTTAAAAGGAAAAAAAGGTCTGTTTATAGCAGAGAAACCTGATGCTATGAAAGAGTTTCAACGATTCTTTCGTCTTCATCAAAATGAGTTTAGTTTCTTCCTGGACTTTGACACAGCGGCTGGTATGGTAACGCGACTCAAAGAACCAAAAGAGATGAACCCTAATTGGGAGAAATGGACACTAGCAGAGCTACCAATGCTGCCTGATGCAAATAAAGGTGAGTGGGATTTCGTTCCATCTAAAGGGAATAACTTCTATAAAAAGCTAAAAGAACGTTTAGAAAATGGTAATTATGACTTTATTGTTTCTGGAGCTGACCCAGACCGTATGGGTTCATTAATCAATGAGTCTGTTATTTATACTATGTCAAGTAAAGTACAGGCATTGCCACGATACCGTTTTTGGAACTCAGATATGTCAGAAAAGAATATCGTTGACACATTCCATAACCTTTATGAGTACAATGAAGTTATTCCTAGAACAGGTTCAGAAGCTAATCTTGCAGAAGCAGAAGAATTACGTTCACGTATGGATTTCCTTGTTGGTTTGAATTCGACACGTTTACTAACTCTTAAATCAGGAACGAAAATCAGAAGTGGTCGTGTTAATACAGCAGCAATGAAGATTCTTTATGTTAGAGAAGTTGAAATCCGTGATTTTGTGTCTAAAACATACTATACCGTACGTGTTGAATTCACACACAAAAATGGTAAATATACTGGCACTCTAGTTGATGAAGATAACTCTCCAATTCAGTTTGAAAACGAGAGTGATGCTAAATCAATGATAGAGAAATCGGCTAACTCAGGTGATTGTGTTATTAAATCACTTAAAAAAACAAAGGTCAATGAACGACAACCTGGACTTTATTCAACTGCTAAACTTCAAAGTGATATGTCTAAGGTGTTCGGTATTCCACTTGGTGAAAGTATGGAAGCTATTGATAAAAACTATAAGTCTAAGATTTCATCTTATCCACGTACAGAAAGTGCTGTTATCTCAACAGAACTATTTGCGGATATTCTTCCTGTTTTAAAAGCAGCAAAAGAACTTGATGAATTTAAAGATTTACCTGAACCAACTGAAGAACAAATTGCTATGTTTGGTAAGAACAAGTCTTATGTTGATGATAAGAAATTATCAAGTCACACGGCTATTGTACCAACACCTTGGAATCCAAATTCTAAAATTAACTTCTCTATTATGAGTGATGCTGAGAAAAGTGCTTTCTACTTGACTGCCCGCTCTGTTGTTCTAGGTTTTGAACCTGTTGCAATTAAAGAGAAAACTGAAATTATCACAGAAGTTGGAGGTTTGAAATTCAAGACAAATGGGTCTGTTGTTATTCAAGAAGGGTGGCAAAGACTTGTGCCAGAATTGAAAAACAACTCTAATGAACTACCTAAAGTAGAAAAAGGAGATAAAGTTTCAATTTCTGGTGATGACGTGTATAAAGGTAAAACTAAACCAAAACCAAGATATAATGCTTCTACATTGATAGAGATTATGGAAAATGTATACAAATTGGTTGAAGATGAAGATGAGCGACTTTTACTTAAAAAGGGAACTAGCTCAACAACGGCAGGTATTGGTAGCCCAGCAACACGTAGTACAATTGTGGAAAACCTATTGGAAAACAAATATATTACACAAAAAGGTAAACAAAGTGAATATACTGTTACAGAATTAGGTATGCAATTACTAGACCAGGTTGGAGACACACCACTAGCCTCTCCATTAACCACAGCACACTTTGAGGCTCTATTTGAAGAAGTTTCCCTAGGTAAGGTTTCAGGTGCCGTAGCGTACGATAAGATTGTTGATTTCACTAAAAAACTGATGATTGAGTTGGGTGGCTTAGATTTCACTAATATTCAACATAATAACCCCGACGTAGTTGGTATTCTCTCTGAGAATAATCCAGTTAAAGAAGGTAAAAATGGATTCTATGATGCAAAATATCTTCTATTTTTGACAGAGCTTACTAAAGCTAAAGAAGAAGGTACAGATGTTCCTAAACAATATGGATTCTATGTTAAAAAGAAAATGGATACTCCTAAAGCTAAAATGAAAGGCTCTTTTACTGCAAAAGACATCAAAAAGTTTATTGCTGGTGAAAAAGTAACAAAGGAAATCTCTTTTAGTGGAAAAGCTCTACAAAAGGTTGAATTTGTTATGAACGAGGATAAAACTGGTGTTCGGTTTGCTGGTGGTAATTCATCTGGTTCATCTAAAGTTGAAAAAACTGAGAAGAAAATTGGTAAATGGAATTTAGAGCAAATTACTGTCACTAAAGAAGATAATACTAGTTATTCTTATTATGTCGTAGACGGAGATACCAATAAACGTTTTTATTCTACAATGTACTCTGTTGTTCTTTCAGATGACCAAATTAACAGTCTATTATCAGGCAAAGCAATTTCGTCTGATAATTGGAAAAGCTCAAAAGGTGATACGTTTAGTGCTGATGTAAGTTTAGACCCAGATACATTTAAAGTCTCAACTAAATTTAAGAATAAAAATGACTTCATTTTCAATGAGAACGGGAAGTCTGTTAAACATATCAATTTCACGAATAAAGGCAAGACATTTGATTTCTATGTCATTAATGATGAATTTAATGTTTCTCTTGAATATTCTAAGCATAAATTAACAAACAATGAGTTAATTGAATTAGCTAAATCTGGACGTGTGCATATTGAGACGTTCATTTCAGGTGCTGGTAATATGTACTCTGCTTCATTAGTTTTAGAAAATAAAAAAGCAGTGTTAGAGTTTGATAAGAGGTAAGAACAATTTGTTTTCAAATCTTTTATATAATTAGATTGTAAATAATAAATTAATAAAAGAAAGAAGATAATTATGTCTAAAATTAAAAAAGAGCTTGATGCAGAGACTTTGGCTTATGCACATAAAGCCTTAATTGAAGGTGAGAATATAAGTGCTATATTAAAATATGGTAATTTTATTAATTCACAGTATGTCTATAATATAACGAAATTTGTTGGTTCTGCATTAACTGAAGAGCTGGCTAAAAAATATAATACATCGGTTTTAGCTTCACTATCTATGGAACTTGGTGTGATTTCATTTACTATGTCTAATATATGTAAAGTTAATGGAAATAAGTGTTCACAAGCTATTGATTTTGCAAATATGATTCTAAAAGATAGATTCACGTGTGACAAAATGATTTCAGTTAGAAACTTTTTAGAAAGTGGTGGAGATATTAGAGATATTTCTTATGAATATTCAATACATCACATTATGATTTTATCTCTTTGTTTGGAGCAGAAAGTTGATTACAAACCAATTTTAAATCCCAATTTAGACTATGCGGTTGTCAAAGATTACCTTGTTAGTCATCCGACACATAACATTTTCTTTAAATTAAACAAGAAAATGAAGGTACTATGGAATAAACGGAGGAAATTAATGAAGTGAAGATTTACACGGTTCAGAAATTAAATTTCCTAGATAATTGTGATGATAATGGATTTATTATAAATGAAACAGATAAGAGTAATTCTATATTTGATTCAGATAGAACAATCAAAGCACTTAAATATATTATAAACTATTATAAAAACAGAAACGGTATTTCTTCATTAGATAGAGAAGTTATCTGGTTCTATGATGAGTTTAAATATGCATATCAGGCATATCAATGGATGGACAATGGTTATGGACTATTTGTCTTCGAGGTTCCTGCTGCTATCTTTAAGAAAGAGTTCCTTTGGTCAGATTACTTTGACTGGCACTTGCTACTGAATGATATAGAGGGTACTGATTGGGAGTCTATATTTGACCCACCAAAAGATAAGTCTGTAATTAGACAAGGAATATCCGCTTACGTTAACAAAAAGTGGATTAAGAAGATTATAAAAAAGAACTGAATTAATTCAGTTCTTTTAATATTTTATTTAAACTTAATATAATCTCTTCTTTTAATTCAGAGTTTACATTCTCATCATCAATGCAATGACATACTTCATTTGTTTCTGGATTATATTCAGCTGTGAACTCACCAAAACCCACGTCACTTTCCCAATAACAAACAACTTTATTAGTTTTAGATGAAATGATTGTTTTGTAAATTTTTAATTTCATTTTTTAAACCTCTTTTTTGTTTTTAGTGTATATCTCAATCTAACATAAAATGGAACGTCTATAATTCCTGAATAATATAGATATTTAATGATATTACGCTCTTTATTATTTGATTTAAAGAGCCTCTTCATTGAAATTTTATATTTATGTGTCTTCGCTTTAACTGCAACTTTATATATTATAGACAAAACATCTGTTGTAGAATATATATATTTTAACTGCAAAATAATTATATCAAATAATTCATTCTTTCTTTTATAATCTAATTCTTGACAACTAGATACAATTGAAAATATTTCAATAAATTTATAAAGTGCTTTTACGTAAGACATATCTGCTGATAAATTTGAAGTGGCAATATAGAAACCAAAATCACCCTCAAACAACGGTTCTCTGTGAAGAAAAGGTTGATATGCCCATTTTGAAGAATAGTAATTATCTATCTTCTCTTTAGTTGTTTCAGGATGTATATCTGAATCTTTAATTTCATTGAATAAGTTCACTGTTGTTAGTTCAGAAAGCTCCCGTTCTATTTCATCAATAAGTGTGGAAGTAAAATCATCATTTATTAAAACATCTGTACCTGATTCAGTAAATGTTGCGTTATGATGCAAGAATACAATTGTGAAACAATAGACTGAAGTCTCTTTGTGTGTTATGTTAAATAACAGTTCTTTTAAATTAAATTCACTAGACTTATTTTTTCTTCTACAACGAGGAATCTTAGCAAAACGACCCTCAGTATTAATATTATTACGTTCATAGCAAAACTTTCCCAATAAACTGTCATAATATACAGAAACTGATGTTTTATCCCAATCGTATCTGCTATAACAATCATATTTATAGTTAATTCCAGTTAATATATCAAGTGCTAAAATCAACTTGTCTTCATAACTAGTAGCTATCCACTTTGTGTATATATCAAAGTATTTGTTATCATATATACTTAATGCTTCTTCTGTTCTTATCACGGGTTCTCCCTCTATTCACAATGAAATTAGCTACACGTTTAAACTTAAATGCTCCAATTGTTTTAGAATAACGAATTACATCTAAGAAAACGTCTTTATCCTTAAATATATCAAGTGTTGTTGATGCTTTACGTAATTTAGAAACACTCATCACGGTTGACTTTTTAAGCATATAGAATGTTAGTTGTGATGGAAACTCAACAAAGAATGAGTTGCGTAGTGTATTCATAAGTGTATACAAGACCATCTCTTCTTTAATTGATAAAGTTATATTGTTTGTTGTTTTTAAATAGATAATTGTATATAAGTGATTAGATAATTGGTGTAATTCATCATAATCCACTTTAACTGAACAAGAAATAAACTCATCAGTCATTAAATATTTATTCATAACATTGCATAAATATTCATTAACAATAATATTAACCTTTTTAAAATCAAGATTAATCTTATTAACTACGTTTGTACGTATCAATCCAGTATGGAAGCAGACATCCTCTAAATTCTGAAGATTAAAATTATCTCCCCAGGAATAAGCTAATTCTAGGATTCCTTTATTAATAAAAGAGAGGTCGTCTACATATTGACTTGTATTACAAATATAAAGATAATTATTAGGGAAAACTTCTACGTTGTCCAAGAACTTATTCACACTACGCGCTAGAAATGACTTTTTATCTAAATCAAAGTAAATATTAACATATGCACTATTTACTTCATTTTTTATAGTATGAATATTTCTTTTACGTTTAAGTTCAATATTGATGTTGTTTTTTAAAGTATCAACGTCATATTTCTCTAGATTTTTAAAAGTATCAAATATATTCTCCATTGGGTTGTATATTTCTTTTTTCATAGTCTCTTCTTTTCTATTCTTTCTATAAATTATTATATCAAAAAACAACTATTATGTCAATAGTTGTTTTTTTAGAATTATTAGCAAAACATTAATAAATTATTAATAAAATATTAATAATCTACACCAAATTTAGATGATGTGATTTTAAGCTCTCCGTCAATAAAGTCTACTGGAAATGCAGAATATCCTTTATCGAAGAATGTAGTAGTTTGTAGAAATTCAAGTGCTGAATCTCTGTCGTCAAATAAATGTGCGTCTTCTAAGTTGGAAACTACTTTTGCGTCCAATATTGTTTGCGTTGGATTTAATATTTTCATTTCTCCATTGCAATTGTGAATTCTTTTTACAATATATGTCATATATATTTACCTTCTTTCGTTTTCTTTATTTTTTACAACTTAATTATATGAACTATTTCTAATAAATAAAAAAAAACAGACCAATAAAAGTCTGTTTTTTTTATTATTTATTTTTAATAGTGTAGAATGTTCCACGTCGTGCTTTCAAAGTTGCATATTTCCGAACATTCCCTTCTTCATCAGGTTGAGTTGTGTAGAAGTCAATACGTTTTGAATCTTCAATATCATCTTCAATTAAACCAGTAAATCCGAGAACGGCATCACCATTTTCTTTTACAGTTAGAATTGAATCAATAAGAGCAGTATCACGTTCGCCCATTACATAACTAATACGGATTTTATCTACATCTTTGAGAGCATTGAGTGTTTCTTGTGAGAATGACGCCATAACCGATTCTGATAAATCTTCAGGTTTATAATCTGCAACTACAACAGCCCAGAAACTACTTCCATCATCTTCATTTTTATGATTACGTAAGTTTTCATACCCAGAACCATTAAAGTTATTCAAGAAACCTCGTGTCGTTACAAGTGATACTGAGCCTTCAGAATCAAATACATAATCTTTAGATTTCTTGCCAAACCATTCTGATTCTACCAGACCATCTTTACCTGCTGGACGTTCAAAAGAGCTGAAGATAGGTTGACGACCTGTGCCAAATTTAACATATCCTAAACTTAATGAAGCAATAGTTTCATCATCTTCATTTTCAGAGAAGAACCCTTCGTCATAATGTCCAACAACCATTACACTCATAGTCTCTGCTTTTTCAAGTGCCTCTTTATATTTTGGAGATGTCTTGTGAGTTTTACCAGTTGCAGATGTATCTCCAAGGCTACGTTCAATTGACGCAATAAAGTCATCTAATTTATTGCTTTCATATCCTGTGATATTTGAACCATATACAAAGATTGTTTCTACATCAGGATAAGCAAATTTCTTAGCTGGATTATGTTGAGATTGTTTACCAAATAATCCGTATGAGTTGAGTCGGTTTTTAACACCGTCATTCAATCCCTTATCTCCATTTAAAACAGATAGCAACATTGATTTTTTCTTGTCTTTCAACATTTTTTCTTTATTTCTATAAAGAAATGCAACGCTACTTGATAGAGTAATATTTCCTGTACCATCTGGAACATTTTTGTTTTTCAAATCACCTGCACCACGGTGATTACCCTCAGCAACCATTGCAAATTGTCTACTAATACTTTTAGTCATAAAGAACACTCCCTATTGTTTATTTTATATAATAATTATAACATTATTGTGGAAATAAGTCAACGTTTTCTTTCTTAAAAATCGTCAAGGTTGATGTCGAAATCATTAAAGTCTGTTTTTGGTTTAGGAAGTTCAATTCCAGGAGAGGCGGTTGTATACCCGTCATTTTTGGGAGTGTCAACTGGTTTACTTTCTTTTCTTTCTACGTCAAAATCAGCAACTGCCTTTTTGGCGATTGGAGATAAAGCCTCTTCCAACTTTTTGTTTTTATCAGGATTTCTAGACAAAACTTCATTAAATTCATCAAAACCCAAACCACCATTAGACTCTGATTCTTCAGTTTCAACAGTTGTATAACTAGAAATACCGTCTTGAACAATGAATAATAATTCTTCAGCATCGAAAGATACAATCACCTTATCTCCACTAACTTTAAATTCACCAATATTACCAATTACCTGAAGAACGTCTTCATTAATTTTAGACGAGATATTAGATAAGACTGATTCTTTAACACAGTTAATCTTGATATAAAGTGTTTCCAACATACTATCGTCTAATGTTGAAAGCTCTGGGAACAACTTGAACTCACTTGCATTAATATTTGCTGATACAAGTAAAGTTCCATTTTTAATTTTATTAATATTATTAGTCAAGGTTAATTTAACTAATGCCGTATTATAATTTACAATTGTTTTCATATATAATTCTCCATTTATTTATTTTTAATCTTCTTCTCATTAAGACGAGAGATATTCTTTAATTCTTTTAATCCAATAGACAACTCTCGATAATAAAGACCATTTTCTTTATGTATACAAGCTTTCTTATAATATTCATAGATTACTGCTGTAAAAGAAAACTTAGAGCCAATAAGATTCTTTGATTTAAGTCTAGTGAATAATTTTCTTTCAACTAGGATATGCACGTGATTTCTAAATTTATCACCAGTATCACATTCTTCTACTTCAGTAAAAGTAAGTCTAAATAAGTCTCTATTAGAGTTCTTGGTTGATGTTTCTATTTTTAACGCATCAAGTCTACCAACCCACTTTAGTCTTTTATTAACCATAGACGAAAATCTATCATTATCTAACTTTATCATCATTACCTCCTTGTCGTTATATCTCTATAATAACATTTTTACTTAATTTTATCAAGATACTTTAGCAATGACATACGTATATTTTGTAGTAAATATCATAATATTATATTTTCACTATAAATTATAGCACAACCATAATGTTTCAAAAGAAATACCAGCTATTTTATTAACGTATCATTATAGTATTCTTATTTTTCTGACAATTCTGAATATTAAGGGAATAATAAGGTCTACAAACGTGATAACCGTAGGGTTGTGTGACAAAGCCCACCGTTAAGCCAACGTTTTCTGAAATAGGGAATTTTTTAGCCCTAGAGTAGTGTATCTATCCTAGACACG
>ERZ650307.761-NODE-761-length-18259-cov-8.683476_pt1 | contig 18259 bp, 11 predicted proteins | sample MGYA00376243_ERZ650307 | MGnify/ENA primary metagenome ERZ650307 (study PRJEB26733, sample SAMN07839242) | wastewater metagenome | biome: urban; feature: artificial channel; material: waste water | place: USA: North Carolina | collected 2016-03-31 ... | reverse complement strand
CTTCATTTAAGAAAAAATCTATTTCTTCTAAATTCACAACGCTTACCAACGGATGCAATGGTTTTGGCAAACCGCAAATCTGATGATATTGCATTACGGAATTAATGGTGTTTATGTTATTTTCTCTCATCTGTTTTTCTTTCAAAGTGCAAATTTAATTATTTTTTCAAAGGTGCTTCCACGCCTGACATAGCTTGTACAAAAGGTGGAAATCTTTCTCCAAAAACTTGAATGGTATTTAATTCTTCATTAAACGCTTTCCATTCTGTTGAAGACAATTTTACATTTTCGCCACCTATATTATCCATCAAATGTGACATTTGTGTAGTTCCAGGAATAGGAACAATCCAAGGTTTTCGAGCCAATAACCAAGCCAAAGAAATTTGTGCAGGTGTTACATTTTTTGCCTCACTCCATTTTTTTACAAGATTTATTAAAGGTATATTCTTAGCAATATTCTCAGTAGTAAAACGAGTAGTCAGACCTCTGAAGTCGCCTTGAGCAAAATGTGTATTTTCATCAATAGCTCCTGTCAAAAATCCAACACCAAGTGGACTCCAAGGAACAAAACCAATCCCTAATTCTTCACACATTGGAATAATGGATTTTTCAGCACCGCGCCATAAAAGAGAATATTCGTTTTGAATAGCTGTAACAGGATGTTCTTTGTGAGCTCTTCTAATGGTTTGTTCGCCTGCTTCGGAAAGTCCATAATGCAAAACTTTTCCTTCTTTTATTAAATCTTTTATTGCTCCAACCACATCTTCAATCGGTACATTTGGGTCAACTCTGTGTTGGTATAACAAATCAATTCTGTCGGTTTTTAGTCGTTTCAACATAGCTTCCACAACGCTTTTTATATGTTCGGGTTGGCTGTTTAGTCCGCCAGTTCGCTTTCCATCTCCACCAATATCAAATCCAAATTTTGTTTCTATTACAATTTTATCTCGAAAAGAAGTAGTGGCTTCACCTAATATTTTTTCACTTTCAAAAGGTCCATAAGCTTCGGCTGTATCGAATAAAGTTACGCCATTATCAAATGCTTTGTGAATGATGTTACGCATCTCTTTTCTACTTGGTATTGTAGTTTGGTAAGTTCTTGGCATATTTTGAACACCCAAACCAATGGCAGAAACTTCTAACTTTCCTAATTTTCGTTTACCTGATAAAATAGGTTGAACATCATTTTCTTTATTTTCAGTTTTTGCAACTTGCGCTAAACCGTTCAAAGGAAGCAAAGCACTTCCTGCAATTGCCAATCCTGCTGTTTTTAAAATATCTCTTCTGTTCATAATGTTAGTTGTTTAATTTTCGTTCGCTAATCCATTTTACCATATTTGGGTCTCTGTGGTCAAAGAACAAACTCGTTTTATTGTCTAACGTTGAGATGGTTTGCATTTCAGCTTCAGATAATTCAAAAGTGAAGATATCAAAATTTTCTACCATTCTTTCTTTACGAACTGATTTTGGAATAGCAATAATATTTCTTTGAACGAGCCAACGTAGAATAACTTGTGCTACCGATTTGTTATGGCTTTCGGCAATAGTTTTTAGCGTTTCATTGTTGAAAACATCATTTTTTCCTTCGGCAAAAGGTCCCCAAGATTGGGTTTGAACATTGTTGTCTATTAAAAATTGATGCGTTTCAATTTGCTGATGAAAAGGATGCGTTTCAATTTGATTAATAGCAGGTGCAAATCCACTATTGATAATCAAATCAATTACTCTGTCGGGATGAAAATTAGCAACACCAATCGCTTTTATTTTCCCCTCATTGTACAACTCTTGCATTGCTTTCCAAGAACCAAAAACATCGCCATAAGGTTGATGAATAAGATATAAATCCAAAAATTCCAATTGTAGTTTGTCCAAAGATCTTTGAAAAGCTAATTTTGTTTTTTCGTAGCCCATATCCGTAGCCCAAAGTTTGGTAGTAATGAAGAGTTCTTCTCTTGCTATGCCACTTTTTTTGATAGCGTTACCTACAGCTGTTTCATTTTGATAAGAAGCGGCAGTATCAATTAATCGATAACCTGTTTCGATAGCGTCAATAACCGCTTGTTCGCATTCACTCTCATTAGGAATTTGAAAAACTCCGAAGCCCAATATTGGCATTTCTACACCGTTGTTTAATAGTACATTTTGCATTTTATAATTTGTTTTAAATTGATACTGCAAAAGTCCAACAACTTTGATTTTAAAATGTGTCCAAAATTGGGAATATTGTATCCAAAATATACAACTATCTACTTTTGTAATTTAAATAGTCTATAATTTAGGTTTTTAGAAAGTAATTTATTTGAATAATAAAGGCAGAAAATCATTAAGGTAAGTTCTCCAATTGCTCCAAGTATGTCCACCTGCAGATTCTACGTATTGGTATTTGAAGTTCATTCCGTCTAATTTTTGTCTAAAATCTGCCACATTTTTGTACAAGAAATCATCTTTACCAATTCCTATCCAATAAAGTTTGAATTGATTATTCGATTGTGCTTTTAACTTTTCGTCTAAATTTTTATAAATTTCAGAAGTAGCATTTTGAGGAGGCATCACCGCTGGAGAAAACAAACCTACATAACCGAAAGTTTTAGGATAATTAGCAGAAATATAAAGCGAATGAAAACCACCCATCGATAAACCTGCAATAGCTCTGCTGTTGACATCCGTTTTTACTCTGTAATTGCTTTCTGTAAAATCTATAATTTCTTTAAAATAAGTTTCCATATCTGCATTGAAAACATCTGGAGTCATCATCACTGGTTTGTAAAAACCTTTGGCACTTTCTCCGGGAGCTGCTGCATTGCTGGTGTGTCCGTTAGTCATTACCACAATCATAGGTTTCGCTTTTCCTTGCGCAATGAGATTATCTAAAATTTGAGAAGCTCTACCAAGTGTCATCCAAGCTTCTTCGTCACCGCCAACTCCGTGTAAAAGATATAAAACGGGCAATTTTTCTTTAGAATTTTCGTAACCAGCTGGTGTATAAATGGTGATTCTTCTATCGGTTTTCAATCCTTTTGAAGGATACCATCTTTTAGAAATAGTTCCGTGTGGTACGTTTTGAACTTTATAATTTTCAGATGTTGGTCCATCTATGTAAACCATATTCATCACATTAGCAATGTCTCTCACCAAATATACATTATTAGGATCATCTACTTTTACACCATCTACAATAAATGAATAAGTGTATAAATCTGGCTGAAGATTATCTTGGGTAATTTCCCAAACTCCGCCTTCTTTTTTTTGTAAATCAACAGTTCCTGGTTCCCAACCTTTTGGCGGAAGCCAATTTCCCATCAATTTTACAGATTTTGCTTCGGGAGCTTTTAACCGAAAAGTGATGCTATTGCCTTTAACTTCTGGCGAAACGAGTTCTTTTTTACCAGAAAAATCTAAACTCTCTTGTGCATTAACTACAGAAAAACTCAGAATTAGAGCCACTGTAATGGTTTTTAATATTTTCATTGGACTAAAGTTTTACATTTTCATTGCTTCAATTAGAAGCATTACGATATTACATTGATTTTCTGAACCTTCAAAGAAAAAATTGAAAAATTTTAATTTGATTTATTTTATGATTTAATATTACATTTGTAATGAGAAACGAACTATGGATTTTAAAGAAATCATTATCAATAATTCTAAGAAAGCGTATGAAATTTACGTTCCGCATATTTCTGTGGATACCGTAATATTTGGCTTTAACGGAGATCAACTGAAAGTTTTACTTCTGAAAATGAAGTTTAACCAACAATGGTTTTTACCAGGCGGTTATATGAAAAAGGAAGAAAATTTAGAATCTGCAGCTATTAGAATTTTGCGAGAAAGAACTCAATTGGATAAAATTTTTCTTCAAGAATTTGCGGTTTTCAGTGAGTTGAATAGAAGCGAAGAAACCTTTAAAGATTTTCCAGACGATTTGTGGCACAAAAAAAGATTTATTTCTGTAGGCTATTATGCTTTGGTAAACCATAAAGATGTTTCGCCAATTGGTGATGAATTAAGTGAATCTTGCGACTGGATTATTCTAGATGAATTAGAAAGTCAGAATATCACAATGGATCATAAACAAATCATAGAAATAGCACTCAATACTCTCAGAGAAGAAATTTCTTATAAACCCATCGGATTGAATTTGTTACCCGAAAAATTCACACTTTCAGAACTTCAAAAATTGTATGAAGCCATTCTTGGAAGAACCTTGAATCGTGGAAATTTCTACAGAAAAATTAAAAATATAGGAATTCTTAAAAAATTAGACGAAAAAAGAAAAGGTGGTGCCCATAAAGCACCAGATTTATATACATTCGACCAAGAAAATTATTTCAAAATTCTAGAAAACGGTATTAATAATTGGTAAAAAGACAACTCAATTGATAAAAAAACAAAATCCTCAGAAATTCTGAGGATTTTGTGGCCCAGCTTGGGCTCGAACCAAGGACTTGCTGATTATGAGACCGAACAGGATAGGTTTCAAAGGCTTGCATTTAGTTTCAAAGTGACTGATTTACTTGCAGTTACACATTTCTCCGTTTACCTTTGGTTTCATAAAGATTCACAAAAAGTACAGCTTTGTTGTCCCTATGTTGAACTTAAAATCAAGCAAAATGAACACGAGCATTAAAATTATTTGTAAAAAACAACCGCATGCTAACGGCCTCTACCCGATCTATCTCAGAGTGACTATTAATCGAAAATCAAAATTCTATTCCACACCGTTCACTTGCAAACTGACTGAATGGGATCATAAGCAGGGCGAATTCAAGTCTAAATATAAGAATCATTTGACATTTAACAAAACCTTGCGAAAACTTAAGGATAATGCTTCCGATGTGGTGAACCTACTAGAGCAGGATTACGAAAGCTATAACTTAATCCTGTTTGATAAATACTATTCTCGGAAAATGGACGAAGATATTTCTTTTAAAGAGTTTTTCGAGCGAGAAATTAAAAACTTATTAAACAACTCCCAAGTCAGTTACGCAAAATCAATGCAGAACGCACTTACAGCCTTAATACAATTTGAGGATAATCTAGGCAATTATAAGTTTGAAAATATTGATTTCCAATTTCTAACCAATTTTGAAAATTTCATCCGGAGAAGAGGCGGTAACGATGGCGGAATCGCTGTCTATATGCGAAATATACGCACAATCTATAACAGAGCAATAAATTACAAGATTGTTCAGCCACAATATTATCCTTTCCGGGATTTTAAAATTTCAAAATTCAAAAAAAAGAAAATAAAAAAAGCTTTGACAGAGGTCGAATTCAAAAAACTTCTGGATTTTGATATTGAAAAGATTCCCACCGCAAAAAATGCATTGTATGCCTATCTTTTCAGCTATTATGCGCGTGGCATGAACTTCACAGATATGGCAGAGTTAAAATGGTCTGATATGAATGGATACTCTTTTCAATATCATCGAAATAAAACAGATGCGCTCCTCAAGATTAAACTCCCAGTTCTCCCGATTATTGATAAAATATTAGCATTTTACAAGGTATATCGACCGTATGACACGCCGTTCGTCTTCCCAATCCTAAATCAAGATTCGCACGCATATACTAAAACCGAACTTATGGAAAGAAAAGACAATGTACGAATGTATTATAATAAGCAATTAGCGCTCATTTCGAAGGCTTGTGGTCTGGAAAAAAATATATATTTCTACTCAGCCAGACATACCTTTGCCACAGCTGCCCTACGAAACAATGTCAACATAAACATCATCAAACAATCTTTGGGTCATAAGCGGCTAAGTACTACTGAAAATTATTTGGAAGATTTTCATGACAATGAAGTTGATCAGGTTATTCTTGGGATTTTTTAGCCTAATTATGCTGTTGTCGCAATTTGTTGGAATGTGGGAAACTCCATAGCCGAGGCTTGGTTGAGTTTTCCATATTTCAACAAACAACCTGAATAATAAGCGATACACTATTTATCTTAAGTTGAAAAATTGACTATTTTAAAACCTACTTAAAGGACAAAACGAATATACCTATTATTTATAGAAAAAATGAAGTATCATCATGCATACCCTATTACTTTACGCTTTAAATAATATTAAAAAATCCGTCTCGCAATAGAGACGGATTTTACAAATAATATTTAATTTTAAAAATCAATGAGCTAAACCTAGTAATTTATCAATTTCAGATTGATTAATTAATGGATTTGCTCCTGGCTTGCTTGCAACAATAGCACCTACGGCACTTGCAAAATCCATCGCTTCTTCTGGTTTATTATTGGATAACAATTGAGCGATGAGACTTGCCAAAAATGAATCTCCAGCACCAACGGTATCAGATACTTCCACAGGATATCCCGAATGGTGATACATCTTTCCTTCCCATAACATTATAGAACCGTATTTTCCCAAGGTTACACAAATCGAAGGTGTGTTGGTCTTTTGCGAGATAAATCGGATGTTTTCCTCGAGATCATCTGAATTAAATCCTAATCCGGAAGCAATTTCCAGAATTTCTTCATCATTGAATTTAATAAAATCCGCTTTGTACATTAATCTTTCAAGAAGTTCAATATCATAAAACGGCTTTCTAAGATTAACATCAAAAACCTTGAACATTTTCGGGTTGCTTTCCAGAAAACCGAAAAGTGTTTTTTGCGATACCTCATTTCGGCAAACGAGACTTCCGTAGAAAAAAGCATCTGCATTTTTTACGATGTTATTTGTCTTTTCATTGGCTTCAATGTAATCCCAGGCAGATGGAAATTTAATTTCATAAGTTGCCGAACCACGCTCGTTAAGGGTTACTTGAACAATTCCGGTTTCATAATCAAGAGTTGTATTGATTCCACTGATATCTACTTGATTTTCTTTTGTATAATTGCAAATAACTTTTCCATCTTCATCGTTGCCTACCGCACTGATCATCGCTACCGGAAATCCGAAAGAGGCAGTTCTAAGTGCAAGATTGAGCGGCGCACCACCAATTTTCTTGTCTTCTCCAAAAACATCGAAGAGCACCTCTCCGAAACATACTACATTTATTTTTTTATTAATGAACATTTTCTAAGGATTTTTGATTTTAATATTCTTGAATGAAGCGTCCGAGGTTCCAAAAATACTCCATATATTTTAGTAACCATTATTTTGTTTATACAATCCTTGGCTGAAGTTGATTTGTGCTAATGGAATCGGGCAATATTCTTCAATTCCGTGGTCAAATCCGGCTTGACTATAGTAGGTTCTTTTCGATTTTTCTCCTGAATAATAGGCATTCATTGTTGGTGCAGTGATTCCCCATCTCACAAGATCAAAGAAACGGCTACCCTCCATTGCAAATTCCATTCTTCGCTCCCATCTTAGAGCTTTTCGCGCGAAATCTTGGTTCCAAGTACAGTTCACGCCTGGCTCATATTTACTGATAAGATTATTTGAAGTATAACTACCCGTCAAAACGGTGCTGTTCGCTGCTCGCTCTCTCACCTGATTAATCAGTGGCAATGCTTCGTTAACCTGTCCAAGTTCAATCAGTGCTTCTGCTTTCATCAGCAAAACATCGGAATAACGGATGATAATTCTGTTTTTAGAATTGCCATAAAATGGATCTATATTGACCGTACAGCCACATCCTACAGGAACATTTTCTTTTAGTGAAGCATAATAGCCATAGGTTCCCGGACTTCTGACCCAGCTTTCCTGATAGATTTTGTCTTCTTCATATTTCCATGGCAATCCCGGCATAGCAACTGTATGGTAAAGCCTTGGATCCACTTTATAATTATTAAGCTGGTTGTAATTTAAATCTGTTTCGTTATAGCTATCGAACATCGGTAAACCTTGGGAATTTGTTTTGAAGGCGTTCACAAGATTTTGGCTAGGTTTATGGAAATCGCAGCATCCCAAACCTTGAGGCAAAGAAAGTACATCACCGTAATTCAGCCTTCCGAAAAGAGTTCCGTCATTATCTGAATATTGGATGGAGAAAACAGCTTCCGGACCATTCTCGTGCGTACCCGGAAGGAAATTGTACCCGAAATCGGATTCCAAAGCATAATTCCCAATCACCTGATTAGCAGCATCAATCGATTTCTGAAGCGTTGCCGGATTGATTTTCGTTACAGTATAATTATCATCCTGCTCATACGCCTGATACAATCTTACTTTTGCCAAATAGGCAAAAGCCGCACTTTTCTTTGGTCTTCCAACTTCCGCTTGCGTTGCCGGCAAATTGGCAGATGCAAATTCAAAATCGGCAGCAATCGCATCCCATAGTTGCTGATCGGTTTTTGCACGGTTGGAGATATTCGGATATTCCTCAATCGGCGTACTTTCATCTACATAAGGTACATACTTGAAGAGGCTTTTCAACATAAAATAAAAATGACCTCTCACAAATTTCATCTCTGCAATTCGCTTCTGCTTATTCGGATACTGCACATCGGAAAGTTTATTAAGGGCAGCAATCGCTTTGTTACAGCGGCCAATTCCTACATAATTCAAATACCAAAGACCGTCTAATTCACCAAAATCTGGGCGAATATTATTAGAAATTTCAAAGAAGTGGAAAGTTTGGATATCATTTGTCCCACTGCCTCCTTTGTATGCATCGTCTGAACGAACATTTCCATAAGGCCAAAGACTGAAAGGAGTATCATAATGATCATTTCCAAGTGCTGCATAAGCCGCTATCACAAATCCATCCACATTCTGGGGTGTTACCACATCGGTTTCGGAAAGTACGCCTCTTGGCTCATTATCCAGAAAATCATTGCAGGAAGTTGTTCCTAGCAAAAAAGCAAAGGCGATTGTAAATAATATATTCTTTTTCATTATTTTAATATTTAAAAGTTTAAAGTGATAAATTAACTCCAAAATTGAAAGTCAGAGGAAGCGGATAGCCATAAGCAGGGGTTTCCGGATCGACGCCTGTAAAGCTTTTGGATTTTATGGTCAAAAGATTCTGCCCACTCACATAGATTCTGAAATTGGAAATCTTGTATTGTTCAAGAATATCTTTAGGAAGGGTGTAACCAAGTTGTAAAACCCTCAATTTCAAATAACTTCCGGTTTCTATATAGTAAGTAGAAAACCTTGATTCTGCATTGCTATCCACTGTAGTTAGTGACGGAATATCAGAGTTCGGATTCTGAGGAGACCACGCATTTAAAAGTCTTGTTCCTTTATTGGAACCTACATCATCCACGCTCCAGAAATCGGTTTGATATTTTTTTGAATTAATTACATCCACATCGCCGATACCTTGCCAGAAAGCAGATAAATCAAAATTTTTGTAGGAAAAATTGAGATTTACACCATACATAAAGCCTGGGTTCGGATTTCCGATCCATGTTCTGTCTTTGTCATTGATAATTCCGTCCGAGTTTAAATCAGCATAACGGATTCTTCCCAAACCTTTACCTGGCTGTGCGGCAGAATTATCTACTTCCGCCTGAGTTCTGAAAAGTCCGTCGGCAACATAGCCATACATCGAATTGATCGGTCTTCCCAGAATATTATCGGTAGTTCCGTTTCCACCATAATTATTGACAACTGATTTAGGTAATTCCGTTATTTTATTTCGGTTCATCGAAAAATTTCCTGAAATTTCATATCCAAAACCACCTGTTGTTTTATTCTGATAGCCTAATGCTACCTCTATTCCTTTGTTCTCCATTGAAGCACCATTGATCCAACGGTTTCCGCCTTCGCCGATGACTCCTAGATAAGGAGGCAATACAAGAATATCCTTTGTATCCTTTTGATAAACATCCACACTACCTGTCAATTTTTGATTAAAAAACCCAAAATCCAAACCTAGGTTAGTTTGTGTAGTGGTTTCCCATTTTAGATCATCATTTTTTGATTGAGTAGCGATAAATCCGGATGGCAACAAACCACTTCCAACACCGGAAATATCATAAGCTGTTCCGTATGAAGTAGCCCAAGTCGGACTACCACCTGCATAATTGGCGATGTAAAGCGAGTAAACAGCAGAATTGCTGATTTCTTGGTTTCCGGTTTGTCCCCAGCCTGCTCTTAACCTTAAATCTGAGAAAAATGGAATCACTTGTTCTGCAAATTCTTCCTTGTTAATTCTCCAACCTAGTGAAAAAGCTGGGAATGTTCCGAAACGGTTGTTTTTACCGAATCTTGAAGAGCCATCATAACGAAGCGTTGCAGAAAACAGATAACGATTGTCATAATCATACGAGAGTTTTCCGAAGTACGATAACAAACTATAATAGGTTGAACTACCGCCGTTGAAGGCATCGCCGGTTCCGGCATCTGGATACATATAATCTGGATCTTCAATCAGGAAACCTTCTTTTCTCAGCCAAGTATTGTTGTAGGTATCTTGATACATTTCCATTCCTCCGAGTAAATCGAAATGGTGATTTCCTGCTTTGGCGGTATACTGAGCAGTATTGGTCCATGTCCATTTTTCAGTATCGGACTGATCAATATTTACAGCATTCTTATTATTCTGCAAATACCCTGAAACATAACTTCTTTGAAGCATTCTTTTGTAATAATTGGAAAAATCAATACCAAAACTTGATTTTAAAGTAAGGTTTTTTACAAGCTGTAATTCAGCAAAAATATTTCCAAAAAACCGTTCGTATTCGTATCCATTATCTTTATTATATTCCAAAAGCCGAACAGGATTCTGCCGGTCATTCATTCCTCCAACCGGACCACCCCACCCGATTCCGTCCACTGTATGAACCGGAATAATCGGCAGTGCCCTCAAAGCCGGATCTAAAACTCCCGGATCAACCAATTCATTGGTCTTATTGAAGGTGAAATTTTCACCAATTTTCAATTTGCCTTCGAAGAAATTGTAAGAGGTATTTACACGGGCAGATAATCTTTTGAAATTGGTCAGTTTCACAATTCCCTCATTGTCATAATAGCCCATTGAAAAGAAATAAGATCCTTTATCTGAAGCACTTGATGCAGAAACATCTAGTGAATTAGCCACGCCAGTTTGAGACACTTCGTCATACCAATTGGTATTGGCGGACTTAATGGTTTTCGCTGCATCTAAATATTCCGGCACGTAGCTGTTGTACAAAGTCGGAACACCATTCTGAACGCCCCAATCAAAGTTATAACTAAGATTATTAGCATTCGGATTCAAACCATCGTTAATATTGGCTTGCCAAAGTACTTGCCCAAATTGTTTTGCGTTGAGAACTTCAGTTTTCTTAGCATATTGCGAATAGGCTGTATAATAATTCAGGTCGATTCTCATTCTGCCTTTTTTCCCTTTTTTTGTGGTGATGATAATGACACCATTTGCCGCTCTAGAACCGTATATACTTGCCGAAGACGCATCTTTTAGCACTTGCATAGATTCAATATCGCTTGGGTTTAATTCATGCATGCCAGCTTTTGTAGGCACACCGTCTATGACATAAAGTGGGTCGGTATTATTAAGCGTTCCCACCCCACGAATCAAAACTTTGGTATTCCCTCCAGAAGGCGAACCATCAGTTGAAATATTCACCCCCGCAACTCTTCCTTGTAAAGATTTTACGGGATTTGGTTCTCCTTGTTTGTTAAGTTCTTTCATCTCAACGATAGACACCGCACCTGTGATATCGGCTTTTTTCTGCTTCGTGTAACCGGTCATTACAATCTCATCAATATTCTTCACTTTTTCACCAGTCAAAATAATGTTGAGAACTGTTTTTTCATCGACAATAATTTCCTGCGTAGAATAATCAGGATAATTGAAAATAAGTGTATTTCCTTTGTTTAAATCATTCATTTGAAACGAACCATCTTGATCCGTGGTCGTGCTAGCACCGGTTTCTGAAACGGTAACAGTAACGCCGCTTAACGGCTTTTGGTCGGGAGACAGTACCTTTCCTTTGATGGTTTCCTGAGCGAAAATATAGGAAACCGGAAGAAGACAAAAGGCTACTGCAATTTTAAATTTTTTCATAAAATAGAGTTTTTTATTTAATATTAAGTTGATGACCACTGATGTTCAAGGTACTTCCTTTCGTATCCGTTGATAAGTCAAGTTCCGAGAAATGTTCGCTAGGAAAGAAAATTTCGGTCAGTACTTTTTCTCCATCATTAAAGAAGATTTCGATGGAAGTTTTGTCGATGACCAATTTTAGTTTTACATTCGAATAAAGCTTATCCAAAGGCGCCTTAGTAGCAGCGGTTGCGTATTGGTTTCCGAAATCTGTTTTCCCGGATTTGGAACGGTCGATGAATAATTCTTTCGTAGTATTATCAATCCCGAAAGTCAGTTCTTCTCCCAAATCATTTTTCAGCGCGAAAGTGTATTTTCCGGAAGTCATTTTTTTCAAATCTAAATCTACAACTGCCTTAGTAAGATCTAGTTGAGATTTTGCAATCAGTTGATTTTGCGCTTTTACCTTAATTGTTTTTCTGGTAGATATTCCTTGATATTTTTTCAGTTGGGCAACAGGAATATTTTTGAGAATGTATCCATCTTTTGTTTTTTTGAGTGAAACTTCTCTCGCCACAGTCATACTGCTTCTCCACGCTTGTGTAGGAACTTCCTGCGCATAGTCCCAGTTGCTCATCCAACCGATAATAACCCGTTTTTCCTGTGGAACATTATCAAAAGAAACACTTGCATAGTTGTCTTTGCCCCAATCTAACCAAGCAGCCTTTTCTCTTTTAATTTGTTGGCTAAAATGTTCATCTACAGTGAAGGTCTTCCCGTCGAAATCTCCGACGAAATATTGTCCTGCAGAACCTTTATTGGGACCTCCCGGATTGATATTGACAATCATCACCCATTTTTCTTCCTTCGAACCTTCTACTTTTAGCGGAAACAAATCGGGGCATTCCCAAACGCCACCGTGACCGCCCAAATCTTTTCCGAATTCGGATTGAAATTTCCATTCTTTAAGGTCTTTCGATTGGTAGATATGAACTCTATCCTGTGCAGCCAAAACCATGATCCATTGTTGTCTTTTTTGATCTCTAAATACTTTCGGATCACGAAAATCTCGGATTCCTGGGTTTTTCAGAACTGGGTTTGCGCTATATTTTGTCCATATTTTGCTGTTGTCTAAAGAATAAGCAATTCCTTGGGTTTCCACATCTATTTGCTTTGCTTTTTCCTTATCCATATTATGATAAGTAAAAATTGCAACAACAGGTTTATTTTTGGCATCTCCGAAACCCGAGGTATTATTCACATCCACCACTGCACTTCCGGAGAAAATGTATCCTAACTCATCAGGATAGAGGGCAATAGGTTGCTCATCCCATTTGATGAGATCTTTGCTTGTAGCATGTCCCCAATGCATCGGTCCCCATTTGTTTCCTTGCGGATAATACTGGAAAAACAGGTGGTAAACACCATCTTTGTAATAGAGTCCATTCGGATCATTCATCCAACCGGTTTTCGGAGTGAAATGGAAGTTCGGTCGGTAAAGTTGCTCCTCAGAAGGTTGAGCTATCGACTGAGCATAGATTGCCGAATTGCAAATAAGCGCTACGACGAGTGTTGAAATATACTTTTTCATTGAAATTATTTTGTTGTTGTTTTCTGGACTATTAGACCATATGTAATGTCCGACTATTTTGATAATGATTTACTTAATTTTTCAAGGGTAGTACCTTTTGTTTCTGGCATCATGAAAATGACGAAAAGCAACTGGAAAACCATAGCGATAGTAAACACAAGGAACACTGTTCCTGGCCCAATGGTAGAAAATAGGGTTGGGATAAGCGAAGGGATAATTGCAGCGAGTACCCAGTGCGTAGAGCTTCCAAACGACTGTCCTGATGCGCGGAGATGATTCGGGAAAATCTCCGATATAAACACCCAAATTATAGTTCCCTGACCAATCGCGTGAGATGCAATGAACAGGAAAAGGAAGATTGGAATCGCCAAACCGGTCCAATGAAAGTAAAATGCCATAGACACTAATCCCAGAGAAATAATATATCCTATGGATCCAATAAACATTAGTTTTTTTCTCCCTACTTTGTCAATCAGATTCACGCCAACCAGAGTAAATACCATATTTACAACACCTATTCCGATACTACTGAGAAGTGCCGTTTTCTCACCTAGACCTGCTTCACCAAAAATCCTCGGTGCATAATACAAAAAGGCATTAATTCCCGACATTTGATTAAAGAACGCCACAAGAAACGCCAGCGTTAAAGGAAAGCGATATTTTTTCATAAAAATATTTTCCTTTGGTGCGTCTGCATAATCTTCCTCCATTTGTGTGGCCAGCAATTCTGAATCCTGATCCGGGCTTATAATCTTCATTACTTTTTTGGCTTCTTCCACTCTGGATTGTGAAATCAACCACCTTGGACTTTCCGGAATGGTGATGACAAAAAGCGTGTAGATTATCGCCGGAATTGCTTGTACTCCCAACATCCAACGCCAGTCATTATCGCCAATTCCACTTAATAAATAATTAGAAAAAAATGCGACCAAAATTCCCAGAACTATATTAAATTGATATAATGAAACAAGCCTTCCTCTATCTTTTGCAGGTGCGATCTCTGAAATGTACGCTGGTGCAGCAATCGTAGAAGCTCCTACACCCAGACCTCCCATAAACCTGAAAAATGCAAAAACATAAGGATCATTTGAAAGTGCCGAACCGATAGCGGAAAGTGCATATAAAACCCCTATTGTTAAAAGTGTTTTTTTTCGTCCCCATCTGTTGGTAGGTATGCCACCGAAGAAGGCCCCAATTACTGTTCCCCACAATGCCATTCCCATCACTACTGCTCCGTGGAAGGCATCCGAACTATTCCATAACAACTGTAGTTTTTTGTCGGCTCCGGAAATTACCACAACATCGAATCCGAATAGAAATCCAGCCAAAGCTGCAGTAATAGCCCACATCATTATTTTGCTCATCTGTTAAAAATATGTATTTGTTTGTGGCTAATATATTCCTAGATGGCAATTCAGGTATCTAATTATGTAACAAAAGATTAAGAGATGGTTAACTATTTGTTAATTAATTTTAATTAACTTAAAATCAAATACTTAAACAAAAAATCTGTAATGAAAATTTTGATCGTATTTCGAAAATGTAACATCATATTATAAAATTGTTACAGGTTTTTAGGCAAGATCAGATGCATTAAAGAATAATGTTCTACATACTTATCCCTAAATTGATTATACAGCTACTAAATTTAAAATTAATAGTCGGAGGTATTTTTTCAGAGCTCAAGGAAACCATTAGAAATAAATAAAAATTACATCAGGCATTGCGTAAATGATGATATAGTTAAAGTTGGCGGTACCATCGTAGAAATGTGATAGTAAAGAAAGAAGAATATCTTTTTTCGATTTTCTTATAAGTATAAAATCGGCTTTAAAAAAAATAGTTACTAAACTACTCCTTACCCACACTTTTCCTGAAAGCGTTCGGCGACAATCCAAACTTATTCTTAAATACAGTTGAAAAATAATTTGGTGATGAGAAGCCGTTCTTATAGGCTACTTCCGAAATCGTAAGTTCAGGATTTTGCAACATCGATCTAGCCTGTTCCAAACGGATATTGTTAATATAATCGCTTACATTCACATCAAAAATCGCCTTGATCTTTCTGTAGAGCTGGATTCTGGATATATTGAGATAATCTGCTAGGTTTTCTACTGAAAAATCAGCATTATCAATGTTGTCTTTTATGATTTGATTTAATTTATTAACAAAATTCTGTTCGATACTTCCAAACGACTTCCTGTCGATAATATTTCCAATATGATGAGTATAATAATAGCGCAATTTTTCACGGTTGTAGAGCATACCTCGAAGAGATTGTACTAAAATTGGATAGCTGAAAGGTTTGGTAAGATAAAGATCAACTCCTGATTTCAGTCCCTGGAGATAAGATTCTTTATTATCAAGAGCTGTGAGCAAAATAATCGGGATATGCGATGTCCTTAAATCGTTTTTAAGAATTTCGCAGATTTCAAATCCATTTTTATCCGGGAGATTCACATCGCATACAATTATATCTGGAATTTCTCCGACGGCTTTTTTAACAGCATCTGTTCCGTCGGATGTAATGACATCAAATTCTTTTTTCAGTTTATTACACAAGAAAAATGACAAATCAGTATTATCTTCTATTAATAGCAATGAATAACGCTCTCCATTACCCTGCACTGACTCAAAGACCTCTTCTTCCAATCCCGTAAAACCAGAATCTTTCGCAAGTAATTCGGCATTTATAACGCTGGCTTCTTTTATCATTTGGTCTTCATTGAAATGCTTATTTCCTTTGAAAAGACTTATAACAAACTCAGTTCCCTGAAAAGAGTGAACTTCGATTTTTCCGAGATGTAAATCAATGAACTGACGACTAAGGTGCAACCCGATTCCCGAACTGTTTTTTCGGTTGTTCGATCCTTTAAAATAGGGCTCGAATACACTGCCAATTTCTTTTTCCGGTATTCCTATGCCGTTATCTTTAAAGATAATGACCACCTGATTTCCCTTCTCCTGAATGGATATTTCAATTTTTCCGTTGTCTGGTGTAAATTTAAAGGCGTTGGATAAAAGGTTGAAATAAACCTTATCCATCAAATTGCGATCGATATAAAGCTCTATTTTTTTATTGGAAGCGTGAATTTCAAACTTGATATTTCGTTTTTTGGCTTCATTCTCAAAATCCCTAAAAATACCAAAGGTAAAATCATAAACATTGGTTTTTGAAACCCGAAGATTAAAAGTTTTGTTTTCTATTTTTCTAAAATCCAAAAGATTATCGATCAAACGAAGCAATCTATTAGAATTTTTACTGATGAGTTCTATTTCGTAGGATGGTTTGGATCCTTTTTGGATAATGCTTTCTTTTAAAGATTCCAAAGAACTCAAAATCAGCGTTAAAGGTGTTTTAAATTCGTGGGACATCCCGGTGAAGAAGTTCACTCTTGCCTCGTTGCTTTCCTTCAGTTCATCTGCAATTTTTTTAATCTGATTGCGCTGTATGGTAACCCTGTCATTGGTTAAAATAAGTTGCTTATTTTTAATTTTAATGGCGTAGATTAGATAGATTGCATAAGCGATAAGACAAAACATCAAAGTCAACAAAATTACCGACCACCGAAACAATTCTTTTTGCGAAGAATAAAGTTCCGTCTGTTTTTTTACAGCATTCACTTGGTTTTCGATCACCCCTTGTTGTTCAATAATCTTATCAAACTGATTACGCATAATCTCTGCATTCAACCTGTCAATTACGGTCGAGTTAAGTTTGATTCTTTTGGGAGGTATTTGTCCATCAAAGATTTTTATTGCGGTTTCAATAGCTTCTGGTCCTCCAGTCGGATATAAAATAGTTGCGTTGAATTTTCCATCCAAAACCATCTGTATGCCTCCGTCCTTAGTATTGAGCCCATCGACACCAATAAACTTAATCTGATTTTCCAAGCCTGCATTCCGAGCAACCTGCCATGCAATAGCTGCAAGTTCATCGTTAAAAGCAAAAACATATAAACTTTGATTTCCTAAGGAATCCAGCGTTTTTCTGAATGAGTCTACAGGAAGTCCTTTGAAAGATTTTATAAGATGAGTATTGGGATTATTTCTAATAGTATTTTGAAAGCCTCTACTTCTTTCTACCGTTGGAGAGGAGTTATCATCACCTTTGATTTCAATAACCTTTTTCTCGATTTTCGAATCAGAAAGAATATAATTGGCTGCTTCTTTTCCAATTTCCTCATTGTCAGCGCCAATATAGGTAGTGTAACTTGAAGAATTTATTTTTCTATCCACTAGAATTACCGGTATATTTCTCCCGTAGGCTTTTTTAACAATGGGAACAATTAAATCTGGTTCGATTGGAGAAATAATAATGGCATCCACATTATCATTTATCATTTTCTGAATATCCGCAATCTGTTTTTTTACAGAATTTTCAGCTTTGGATATCTTTAAACTTACATTAGAGTGTAGAGAGGCCTGAATTTCCATAGAATAGTTCATAGCTTCCCGCCATGGATGATTGCCCAACCCTTGTGAAAAACCTATAACAATGGTATCAGACTTTTTTTTGCCCTCCTCTTTACACGCCGTCATCAGAAAAAGCAAAAGAAATATCACTCGGAAAATTTTTCCCAACCCTAACTTATTGAAATCTTTTTTTTTCGACATACTAACGCAATATTAATAAAGAAGTTTTACACACACAAGTAGTGATGAGAATTTTTAGGAACATATGGACTTATCCTGGTGCGTATTAAATAGTCGTTCCTTAACAAAACCCACTATTTAATTTATTTTTAAAAACAGGATTAG
>ERZ650307.755-NODE-755-length-18326-cov-7.366209_pt1 | contig 18326 bp, 16 predicted proteins | sample MGYA00376243_ERZ650307 | MGnify/ENA primary metagenome ERZ650307 (study PRJEB26733, sample SAMN07839242) | wastewater metagenome | biome: urban; feature: artificial channel; material: waste water | place: USA: North Carolina | collected 2016-03-31 ... | reverse complement strand
GCCGCTGCCACTCAACACCGACATGCAGCGCTGCCGCTTTGCCGCCGCCGAGCAGCGCAAAGCCCAACGCCTGCAAGCGGTGCACACGCACCGCTGCGAGTCGGACGACAAAAACCAAAACTAACGCCGGAAAAACGTTCAGTGCGTAGGGTGTGTGGCGCAAGCCACGCACGCGGTTTAAACGGTTTCTGCGTGTATGGTTTGCTACATACCACTTTTCATTCCATTATATATAGCGCCGGCAAAGCCTTCAGACGGCATCCGGCCGCACAGGCCGTCTGAACGCCTGCCGCAAAAATGCTACAATAACCCTCTTTTTTCCCATAAGGCTTGCCCATGTTTACCGGCATCGTACAAGGCATCGGTCGCATCAGCGCCGTGCATGCCCCCGCGCCCGATTTCCGCACCCACATCGTTGAATTGCCCGAAGCCATGGCGCATCAGTTGCAAATCGGCGCATCGGTTTCCAACAACGGCTGCTGCCTCACCATCACCCGCATCAACGGGCGCGAAGTGGCTTTCGACCTGATGGCCGAAACGCTGGCCAAAACCAACCTCGGCGCCTTGCAGGCGGGCGACGAAGTCAACCTCGAGCGTGCCGCCCGCTTCGGCGACGAAATCGGCGGCCACCTGATGAGCGGCCACATCATCGCCACCACCGCCATCACCCGCATCGATGAAAGCGCACACAACCGCACGCTTTGGTTTGCCCTGCCCGAAGCGCTCAAACCCTATATCCTCACCAAAGGCTTTGTCGGCCTGGATGGTTGCAGCCTCACCATTGGCGAAGTGGGCGCAAATGAATTCAATGTGCACCTGATTCCCGAAACCCTCGAGCGCACCTTGTTTGGCACACGCAAAGCCGGCGACATCATCAATATCGAAATCGACCCGCAAACCCAAGCCGTGGTCGACACCGTGTCGCGCGTGCTCTCGCAGCAGGCTTCCGCATAAAGCATAGCCGAAAGGCCGTCTGAAAAAGCTTTCAGACGGCCTTATAACCAAACTATCTTTACATACAACCAAGCATTCTTTCCCTTTTTCAGACGGCATCGATAAAGTAGCGCATCTCATTTATTTCAGGATACCGCCATGCCTGCCCACCGCCTGCACCCCATCGCCGCCCTCGGTATTGCCGCCGCCCTAGCCGCCTGCTCGCCGCAAACCGATAAAAATGCTGCTGCCTCTGCCGCCACGCCCGCCACAAACGGGCAAACCGTCAAGCTGCTCAATGTATCTTACGATGTGGCACGCGATTTTTATAAAGATTACAACCCTTTGTTTGAAAAAGAATATGCTGCCAAGCACCCCGGCAGCAGCATTGAAATCCAACAATCCCACGGCGGCTCCAGCAAGCAGGCGCTGGCCGTGGCCAACGGCTTGCAGGCGGATGTGGTCACCATGAACCAGCTCTCCGACATCGAATTGCTGGCCGACAAAGGCCTGGTGGCACAAAACTGGGCCGAGCGCCTGCCCGATCATGCCGTGCCCTTCACCAGCACCACCGTGTTTCTCGTGCGCAAAGGCAACCCCCAGCAAGTGCGCGACTGGGCCGACCTCACCAAAGAAAACCTGAAAATCGTGATTGCCAACCCCAAAACCACCGGCAACGGCCGCTATGCCTTTCTCGGCGCCTACGGCTACGCGCTCAAAGCCAATAATGGCGATGAAACACGCGCCAACGATTTCACCCGCAAGCTTCTGGCTAACGTGCCCGTGTATGAAAACGGCGGCCGTGCCGCCACCACCACCTTCACCCAGCGCAACATCGGCGATGTGTTGATCACCTTTGAAAACGAAGCCAACTACGTCAGCCGTGTGCTTTCGCCCGACCAATTCGAAATAGTGTATCCAAGCTACACCATTTTGTCGGAAAGCCCCGTGGCTGTGGTCGACAGCGTGGTGGAGAAAAAAGCCACCCGCGAAGCAGCCACCGAATATCTCGAATATTTATGGAGCCAGCCGGCGCAAGAATTGGCCGCCAAGCTTTATTTGCGCCCGCGCAATGCCGAGGTGCTCGCCGCACACGCCGCCGATTTCCCGGCAATCGACACCTTCCGCCCCAACGATATTTTCGGCAGCTGGCCGGAAATCATGAAGAAATACTTCGCCGACGGCGGCTTAGTCGATCAGCTCTCGCCTAAAAAATAATCTTATACCGATCCAAATCGGTATTAGCCTACTTTTTTGAATGGGCATTACGCCCATAACAAAGGCCGTCTGAAAAGCTTTCAGACGGCCTTTTGGCAAGATAATCGGATTATGCCTGCACACTCACCGTTTGATTGGCAAGCGGTGCTGCCGGCTTCGGCTTCAACACGGCATACAGCACACCGGTAAGCAGACTGCCTGCAGCAATCGCCAGCAAATAGAGCAGCGGCGAAGTGATGGCATTCGGAATCAGCAGCACAAACACACCACCGTGCGGCGCATGCAACTCATTGTGGAACAAAGCCACCAACGCACCGGTTAATGCACCGCCGGCAATGCAACTCGGAATCACGCGCATCGGATCTTTGGCCGCAAAAGGAATTGCACCTTCGGAAATAAAGCACAAGCCCAATACAAACGCCGCCTTACCCGCACTCGCTTCATTTTCGTTAAACTTGCTTTTCGCCAACATCGTGGCCAGCCCCATACCGATGGCCGGCACCATACCTGCAGCCATCGCCGCGGCCATCGGGAAATAGCTTTGCGTGGTGAGCAAGCCCACGGCAAACGTATAAGCCGCTTTATTGATGGGCCCGCCCAAATCCACACACATCATCGCCCCGATAATCACGCCCAACAACACCGCATTGGCCGTACCCATATTGGCGAGGAAAGTATTCATCGCGGCAAACATGTGCGCCACCGGTGCGCCGACCACATAAAACATTATCAAGCCCACCGCCAGCGTGCTCAACAAAGGCACAATCAAAATCGGTTTGAGCGCTTCCATGGTAGCAGGCAACTTGATGTATTTCACCAGCATCAAGGCCAGATAGCCGGCCAAAAAGCCTGCCGCAATACCGCCCAAAAAGCCCGATTGCAGCTGGACAGCCAAAAAGCCGCCGATCAGGCCCGGTGCCAAACCGGGGCGGTCGGCAATCGAATAAGCAATATAGCCTGCCAACACCGGCACCATCAAACCGAATGCCGCCTTGCCCGTCTGCATCAGCACATAAGCCAGCGTGCCTTCTTGACCGCCTGCATTAATACCGAAAATAAACGAGATGGCGATCAGCAAACCACCGGCCACCACCAAAGGCAGCATAAACGAAACACCGGTGAGCAAATGCTTGTAAATGCCTGCCTTCTCTTTTTTGGCAGGCGCCGTTTCAGTGCCCGCAGCAGCCGGCCCGCCCAAAAATTTTGCCGCGGCAACAGCTTCACCAAATGCCTTGTCGGTTTGTTTGAGCGCGAAACCGGTGGGGCAGCGATACACTTTTTTACCGGCAAAGCGTGATGCATCCACTTCGATATCGGTGGCCAAAATCACGTAATCGGCACGGGCAATCGATTCAGCCGTCAGCACACTTTTCGCACCTACCGAACCTTGCGTTTCCACATCAATGGTGTAGCCGAGCTTGGCCGCACCTTGCTTGAGCGCATCGGCGGCCATAAAGGTATGCGCCACGCCGGTGGGGCAGGCGGTAATGGCCACGAAATGCAGCGGCCGGCTCCCCTCTGCACCGGCAGCAGCTTGCTCTACCCCAAGTGCGCCGGCTTCTTCGTTCAACGCCCGCTTTAACGCCGCTGCCGCATCATCGGCAGCCTCGCTCAAGCCGATAAGCGCTACTTTGCCGGCGGGCAAACCATCAAGTCGATCAGGCAGCCGGCCGACGAAAATCACCCGCTCAAAATCGCCGGCAGGCATTTCGTCCCAGGCAGCAACGCGTGCCTGCAAGCCCTGTTCCTGCGCCGCTGCCGCCAGCTTACGCGCCAAAATCAGCGCATTAGCCGCTTTGGCTGCATGATTGGGCACCAATAAAATCGTGGTATTCATAATGTGAAGCCCTCCTCTGTTTGGGCATGGATTTGTTGCAACAATTCTTGTAAGCGTGCGGAATCGGGAATGCCGAAGCCGATTTGGCTGACCGCATGCGCGGCCAATGCCGCAGCCGTGCGCAAAACCTGCTCGTCCGGCCAGCCCGAAGCAAGGCCGTGGAGCATGCCGGCCAGCAGCGTATCACCCGCACCAACCGTGCTTTTCACCGCAACCTTGGCCGCAGTCGCATGCAGGCAGCCACCCTGCCGCCACCAGTTCACACCTTTTTCACCCATCGACAGCACCACATGTTCCACGGGCGTCGGCAAAAGTGCCAAAGTCTTCACCTGCTCGGCCGCGGTTTCGGCCGGCAGGCCGAAAGCCTGTTGCAGCTCTTCGCTGTTGGGCTTCAGTAAAAAAGGCCCGCATTCAGCAGCAGCAGCCAATGCCGCGCCGCTGGTATCCACAGCAATGCGCGGGTTGCGTGCTTTCAGACGGCCCAGCAATATCTGCAAATCCTGAGGGGAAAATTGCTGCGGCAGGCTGCCGGACACCACAATAAAATCCACGTTGGCAGCCAAAGCATCCACACATTCGAGCAAAGCGGCCTTATCGGCTTCACCCACCGTAAAGCCTTTGCCGTTGATATCGGTCATGCGGCCACCGGCTTCGGCGATTTTCACATTGGTGCGCGTTTCGCCCTCCACCCTGACAAAGCCGTCGTGAAAACCTTCGCGCACAAAATGTGCTTCAAACGCGGCCGCATTGCTGCGCCCCAAAAAGCCGGACACCGTTACCTCATGCCCCAGATCGTGCAAAATCTGCGCCACATTGAGGCCTTTGCCGGCAGCATGACTTTGCGCCGACTGTTGGCGGTTGACTCCGCCCACATGCAGCTTGTCGAGCGTTACCGTGAAATCAATCGCCGGATTAAGCGTCATACATAAAAATTTGGCCATGGCTTATCCGTTTCTGCCGCTCAGCGAGCGCACTTCGCCCGCTGTGGCCAATGTGAGTGCTTCCTCTGCCATCTGGCGGCATGTTTGCGCATTCAGACGGCGTACTTGCGCTTTCACCATCGGAATGCTGCCGGAAGACACACTCAATTCATCCACACCCAAGCCCAGCAAAATCGGCACTGCTTTGCTGTCGGCCGCCAACTCGCCACACACACCCACCCATTTCCCGTGGCGGTGCGCCGCAGCAACAGTGTGGCTGATGAGCTGCAAAATACTCGGGTGCAAACCATCCGCCTCGGCCGACAAAATAGGGTGGCCGCGGTCGATAGCCAATACATATTGAGTGAGATCGTTGGTGCCGATGCTGAAAAAATCCACTTCAGCGGCCAGATGCCCGGCAATCAGCGCCGCTGACGGCACTTCAATCATCACGCCCACTTGCAGGTTTTCACACGGTGTTTTCGCCAACACCTCGTCCAGAATCGCTTTGGCAGCATGCCATTCTTCCAGGCGGCCCACCATCGGAAACATAATCCGCAAAGGCCGGCCGTCTGCGGCCTTAAGCAAAGCGCTCAGCTGTTGGCGCAGCAATTGCGGCCGGCGCAAAGTCATGCGCAGGCCGCGTTCGCCCAAAAACGGATTGGCTTCTTTGGGCAACGGCAGATAAGGCAGCGGCTTATCGCCGCCCACATCCAATGTACGCACCACCACGGGTTTGTCGCCCATGGCATCGAACACCACGCGGTAATCCTGCTCTTGTTGTACTTCATCGGGCACAGCGCTGTGCGACATAAACACCAATTCGGTGCGCAACAGGCCGATAGCTTCTGCGCCGCGCTTCACCGCAGTGGCAGCATCCTGCACCTTGCCCAGATTGGCCGCCACTTCTATACGCAGGCCGTCTGAAGTGACCGCAGCCTCCATACAATGAGCTTCAGCCAGCGCACGCTGCTCCTGCATTTGCGCACGTTGATGCATTGCTTCATCCACACGCGCTTGCGAGGGATTCAGGTAAAAAGCGCCATCTTCGCCGTTGAGCAGCACACGGCTGCCCTCAGCCAGCGACAACACCGCTTCACCCGCTCCAACCACGGCCGGAATGCCAAGCGCCCGCGCCACAATCGCACTGTGCGAGCTTGCGCCGCCGCCGGCGGTGAGGATACCGGCCACGCGCTCTTGATTCAGACGCGCCACCACGCTCGGCACCACATCTTCCATCACCAAGATATAAGGCTCATCCGGCTCGGCAGCGGTTTTTACACCGCACAATGCGGCCAGCACCTTGTTGCCCACATCGCGCAAATCGGCGGCGCGCTCGGCCAGCAGCGGATTGTTTAATGATTCCTGCTCTTTGGCCAATGCTTCCACATGTTTGTGCCATGCAGCGGCAGCGCTGAATTGCCGGCCGATACCCTCATCAACTTGCTGCAACAATTCCGGGTCGTCCAAAAGCGCGGCATGGGCGGTAAAGATCAAACGAATGTCTTTCGATTTGGCTTCTGCCACCCATTGCGCCAATTCGGCTTTCACGCTGCCGATGGCCTCTTGCAGCTTGATACGTTCGGCGGCGGCATCCGATGCATTCACCTCGTAATGAAAGCCGGGCTCAGTCATCATGTGTGCCATACCTGCGGCCAAACCGGCCGAAGCGGCCACGCCTTGGTTGCGCACATCGTCTTGCAGCACAACCGGTGCCACGACAAATGCATCGCTGCTTTGTGCCGTTTCGGCCTTGCTTGCCTCAACAGCTTCTACTTCTTCACCCAAACCGCTGCGCACAGCCTGAATAATTTGCGCCAGCCCGGCTTCGGCAGCCGTGCCCGGCTCGGCGATAAAAGTGAGCGTTTGGCCGCGCCCGGCACCCAGCGACAATAATTTGGTCAGGCTTTTGGCCGATACATAGCCGCCGCCGTCTGCCGACACCCGTACTTCGCCATCAAATTCTTTACATACGTTGGCCAACGCCGTAGCCGGACGGGCATGCAAACCGTGGGCATTGGCCAACACCACACTGGCGCTCTGCCAATCGGGCACGGTTTCTGCTCCCACTGCCAAAGCCAGCTCGCGGCGGGAGTGGCTGTTTTGCAGGGCTTTCGGAGTAAACAATACATCCATCAGGTGCGAGAGCCGCTGCAAATCCAGCTTGTCATTGGCCGCCACACACACCAGCACTGCCAGCCGGCCTGCTCTAAACGGCAACGCCTGCTTCAGCTTCACAATGGCTACCGCCGGTTGCAACACCGCTTCTTCTGCCGTGATGCACCAAATATCTTCTTGCAGATGCACGGCTTCTTTGGGCTTGAGCGCGCTTAAAAAGCCTGTGTCCACCACTTTCTGCTTTTTCAGAAGAGCCGTAGCCTGATAAAGCACATCATCGGTATCAGCGGCCTCGATGTCGGCTGCCAACAAATTTTCGTGCAGCATCAGGCTTTCAGGCCCGGCATTCAAAAGCGCCAGAATCTGCTCCGGTGTTTGCGCGGTGCGCAAACCTTCTTCGATATCTTCCGACAAGGCACGGGTAAGCAATTGCAATACCTGCAAATGCTCGTCGGATTTGGCGGCAATCACCACCGCCAGATAGGCTTTATCGGTGCCGTTCCACACCACGCCTTCCGGAAAATGAATCAATCGCACACCGGTGTTGAGAATGGTGCTGCGTGATTCGGGCGTGCCGTGCGGAATGGCCATGCCCTGGCCGAGATACGTGCTGGTTTGCGCTTCGCGCGCTTGAAGGCCGTTGAGGTATTCCGGCATGGCTAAGCCGTCTGCCGCCAATATGTCGGCAAACAGCTGCAAAGCCTCCTCTTTGTCGGCGGCCTGTTGGTGCATACGGATATGCTCTGTTGAGAGGGACAGCATAATGATCCTTTCTGATTTGCAGCGTTGGATATTTCTTTTATGGCATGCTGTTCGGGAAACAAAAGCCGGCGGCGTAAAGCAGCCTGCTTTGATGGCAAAAGCCGGATTATGCTTGCCCGAAAAAATGCGCGGATGTGGCGCTTTTCATTTTTACACCATTTTAAATAATTTGTGTACTGCCCTTGTGATAGAAATAAATGATTTTACCAACTACATCCCGCTACATTCTATGTTGCATGTATTTCACTTCAAATGAAATTGAACAAACAGCATCGGAAAAGCGCAAATTCCTGTGCACCAACCAAGTTGGCAGCATATAACCAATCTTTATTTACATACAACAAACCATTCTTTCCTTTTTTCAGACGGCCTCTATAAAGTTGAGCCCATTGTCACTTTCCCCACACAAACGCCATGCGATTATTAAAAAACCCCAGCGTCTTACCGGGCTTCAACCTCAGCCTGGGTCTCACCGTGCTGTGTTTGTCGCTGCTGGTGGTGCTGCCTTTTGCCATGATGGCTGCCAAGGCCGGCGAAATCGGCTGGGCGGCTTTTTGGCAAACCATTGCGGAGCCCAATGTGCTTGCGGCGGTGTGGCTGAGCCTGCGCATGTCGTTTTATGCCATGCTCACCAATATCGTGTTCGGCACGCTGGTGGCGTGGGTGCTGGTGCGCTATGAGTTTCCGGGCAAAAATCTGGTCAACGCGCTGGTGGATCTGCCTTTTGCGCTGCCCACGGCGGTAACCGGCATTGCGCTGGCCACACTTTATGCACCCAACGGCTGGCTGGGGCGCTGGTTTGCGCCGTTTGACATCAAAATCGCCTTCACACCCATCGGCATCTGGATTGCGCTGGTGTTTGTGAGCCTGCCCTTTATCGTGCGCGCGGTGCAGCCGGTGCTGGAAGAATTGCCCGCCGAATACGAAGAAGCCGCTGCCACCTTGGGTGCCGGCCGCTTCACGGCGTTGCGCCGCGTGCTGCTGCCGGAAATCATGCCCGCTCTGCTCACCGGCTCGGGCATGATGTTTGCCCGCGCCACCGGCGAATATGGCTCGGTGATTTTTATTGCCGGCAATATCCCGATGGTGTCGGAAATTCTGCCGCTGATTATCACCGGCAAGCTCGAGCAATTCGATGTGCAGGGCGCATCGGCGGTGGCGCTGTTTATGCTGATGATTTCTTTTGTGATTTTATTTGCGCTCAATATCGGCCAATGGGCGCTGAGCAAACGGGCGGGAGCGAAAGCATGAGCCAAAATATCAACCCCAATCTTGTCGAGCCGCGCTGGCTGCAAACCTTGCTGATTGCCGTGGCGCTGTTTTTTTTGCTACTGATGCTGGTGATTCCGCTCACGGCGGTGTTTTACGAAGCCTTGCGCGGCGGCTGGCAGCTTTATCTGGCCTCGCTCAGCAGCGATGAAGCGCGCTCGGCCATCCGGCTCACGCTGCTCACTGCGGCGATTGTGGTGCCGGTAAACGCCGTGCTCGGCATCGCCATGGCCTGGCTGCTCACCCGCTTTGATTTTTACGGCAAGCAATTGCTCACCACGCTTTTGGATCTGCCTTTTTCGGTGTCGCCCGTGGTGGCCGGCCTGATGTTTGTGCTGCTTTTCGGTGCACACACCTTAATCGGCGGCTGGCTCGAAGCGCAAGGCATTCAGGTGATTTTTGCCATTCCGGGCATTATTTTGGCCACGCTGTTTGTGACCTTTCCTTTTGTGGCGCGCGAGCTGATTCCGCTGATGCAGGCGCAAGGCGACAGCGAGGAGCAGGCGGCGCTGATTTTGGGCGCTTCGGGCTGGCAGATGTTTTGCCGCATCACGCTGCCCAATATCAAATGGGCGCTGGTTTACGGCGTGATTCTCACCAATGCGCGCGCAATGGGCGAATTCGGCGCGGTGAGCGTGGTGAGCGGCCATATTCGCGGCGAAACCAACACCATTCCGCTGTTGGTCGAAATTTTCTATAACGAATATAACTTTATCGGCGCTTTCGCCCTATCGAGCGTGCTGGCGCTGCTGGCGTTGGCCACGCTGGCACTGCAAAACCTCATCACCCGCATTCAAGAGAAAAAACTCGCTGCCGCCGAAAGGAGCGCCGCATGAGCATCACCCTGCAACACCTCAACAAACATTTCGGCCATTTTCAGGCGCTGAGCAACATCAATCTGAATGTGCCCACCGGCAAGCTCACCTCGCTGTTGGGGCCTTCAGGTTGCGGCAAAACCACGCTTTTGCGCATCATCGCCGGGCTGGAGCATGCCGATAGCGGCACGATTTTATTCGACGGCCAAGATGTCACCACCAAGCATGTGCGCGAACGCAAAGTGGGCTTTGTGTTTCAACACTATGCCTTATTCCGCCACATGAATGTGTTTGACAACATCGCCTTCGGCCTTAGCGTGCTGCCCAAAGCCGAGCGCCCCGGCAAAGAGCAAATCCGCGCCAAAGTGGAAGAGTTATTAAGCTTGGTGCAGCTTTCGCACTTGGCCAAATCTTATCCGCACCAACTCTCGGGCGGCCAGCGACAGCGCATCGCCCTGGCGCGCGCGCTGGCCGTGTCGCCCAAACTTTTGCTGCTCGACGAGCCTTTCGGCGCGCTCGATGCCAAAGTGCGCAAAGAGCTGCGCACCTGGCTGCGCGACATCCACCACGAGCTGGGCATCACCAGCATTTTGGTGACACATGATCAGGAAGAAGCGCTGGAAGTGTCGGATGAAATTGTGGTGATGAACCACGGCAAAATCGAGCAAACCGGCAATGCCGACACGCTCTACCGCGCACCCGCCAATGCTTTTGTTACCGAATTTTTGGGCGAAACCGATGCCTTCGAAGGCCGCATCGAAAAAGGCACCTGGCACTACAACGGCTTCAAATGGCCGCTGAGCCGCGCCCATGCCTGGCAGGAGCAAACCGCCACCGGCTATGTGCGCCCGCACGAATGGGCACTCGCCGGCAATGGCACGCCCATGCTCTCTGCACGCATCAGCAAAATCCATGCCGCAGGCCCCCTCACCCATTTAAGCGTGCAGCCGGGCAGCGGCAGCGAAATCCATGTCACCTTCGCCGGCAGCGAAGCGGCACAACAGGGCTTTGCCCTCGGCCAAAACATCGCCTTGAGCCCGAAGCAGATTTATATTTTTTCGCAAAACCAATTGATTGATTATGCCATTTAAGCTTCGTTGCAAAATCAGCATAATCAACAAGCAAGAGGCCGTCTGAAGCTTCAGACGGCCTTAAGCGTACAATCCGAGCCATAGCATTTTGTTTCAATACACACATCAATTAACAATACCTTTACACTTACAGCCGATTACATTTATACTGCCGAAATATTCCGCCGCTCAACTGCCGGAATATTTTTGACCCATCAACCCTATCACGATAACAAGGAGAGGCAATGACACGGAAAGACCAGCGCCCCGAAGATCCGCGCCCCGATAACGTCGAGCTGCTCAGCGCCCAATTACCGATCACCGATTTCAAAGGCTTGTTCATCACCCTGATAGCCGCCGTGCTCTGTTTCGGCATTTATCAGATTCTGCCCTACGACATCAATGCCAACAAAGGCATTGCCGTGTTGCTGTTTGTGGCCATTTTATGGTTTACCGAAGCCGTACACATTACCGTTACCGCGCTGATGGTGCCCGTGCTCGCCGCCGTAATCGGCATTCCCGAAATGAATGTCAAAACCGCGCTTTCCGGCTTTGCCGACCCGATTATCTATATTTTCTTCGGCGGCTTTGCGCTGGCCACCGCGCTGCACATGCAGCGGCTCGACCGCAAAATCGCGCTGTGGCTGATTTCGCTCTCGCGCGGCAACATGAAAATCGCCGTGCTGGCCATTTTCGGCGTAACCGCCTTTTTATCGATGTGGATCAGCAACACCGCCACCGCCGCCATGATGCTGCCGCTGGCCTTGGGTATGATGGATCACCTCGACCGTGAAAAAGAGCGCAAAACCTTTGTGTTTGTGCTTTTGGGCATTGCCTATTGCGCCAGCATCGGCGGCTTGGGCACCATCGTGGGCTCGCCGCCCAATGCCATCGCCGCCAAAGCGTTGGAGCTGGATTTTGTCGGCTGGATGAAAATGGGCTTGCCGATGATGCTGCTGATTCTGCCCCTGATGCTGCTTTCGCTCTACATTATTTTGCGCCCCAACTTAAGCGAGCGCGTGGAAGTGAAAGAAGAACACATTCCGTGGACGCTGCACCGCGTGTTGGCCATGCTGATTTTCCTGTGCGCCGTGGTGGCGTGGATTTTGGGCGATAAAATCAAAACCGTTTTCGGCATCACCAACCCCGACACCGTAGTGGCGCTGGCCGCTGCCGTGGCCGTGGTGGTGTTTGGCGTGACCCGTTGGAAAGAAATCGCCCGCAACACCGACTGGGGCGTGTTGCTGCTCTTCGGCGGCGGCATCGCCCTGAGCACCCTGCTGCAAAAATCGGGCGCTTCTTTGGCACTGGGCCAGCAGCTGGCCACCGCCTTTGTGTTGGCGCACCCGCTGATTGTGATTTTGGCCGTAGCCGCGTTTATCATCTTCCTCACCGAATTCACCAGCAACACCGCCTCTGCCGCCCTTTTAGTGCCGATTTTCGCCAGCATCGCCACCCAAATGGGGCTGCCCAAAGAAGTGTTGGTGTTTGTAATCGGCATCGGTGCCTCCTGCGCCTTTATGCTGCCCGTGGCCACCCCGCCCAATGCCATCGTGTTCGGCACAGGCTTGATCAAGCAGAGGGAAATGATGCGGGTGGGCATATTGCTCAATATTTTGTGTATTTTCCTGGTGGGCTTCTGGGCTTACGTGATGTTTGTTTAAACGCTCAAAGCCGGTTGGATTTGCAAAAATCCAACCGGCTTTTTTGCGCAATATCGTAGGTGCGCACGCTGCGTTTTTTGCAGCATAATCATCCGCATGAAACACAAATGCCGTCTGAAACCTTTTTTCAGACGGCATGGTTTTGCCCATTCAAGTAAGCCGCAGCTGCGATTAGCTTTACCCAAGCAAAGCGTCATCATGTGCACGACATACAAAGGCCGTCTGAAACCTTTTTTCAGACGGCCTTTTAATGACAAACAACTTCTTACCCGTCCGCCGCCGTGCGGCACACATCCACCGCTTCCTGCAAACTGGCCACGCCGAAAATTTCCAACCCCGGATATTCTTTCGCATTGCGCGGCATATTGGCCTTGGGCACAATGGCGCGCTTGAAGCCCAGCTTTTCCGCCTCTTTCAGGCGCTCCTGCCCGCGCGCCACCGGGCGCACTTCGCCGCTCAGGCCGATTTCGCCGAAAGCCACCATTTTTTCCGGCAGCGGCCGGTTGCGGAAGCTGGAGAGCATGGCCAGAATAATCGCCAAATCGGCGGCCGGCTCGTTGATTTTCACCCCGCCCACCGCATTCAAAAACACATCCTGATCAAAGCAGGCAATGCCGGCATGGCGGTTGAGCACGGCCAAGAGCATGGCCAGGCGGTTTTGCTCCAGCCCCACCGTGAGCCGCTTGGGCGTGAAGCCGTGCGCATCGTCCACCAGTGCCTGAATTTCCACCAGCAGCGGCCTCGAGCCTTCTTGTGTGACCAACACGCACGAGCCGGGCACATCATCGCGATAGCTCGCCAAAAAAATCGCCGATGGGTTAGACACGCCTTTCAATCCCTGCTCGGTCATCGCAAACACGCCCAGCTCATTGGCCGCACCGAAGCGGTTTTTCATCGCCCGTATCATGCGGTAATTGGAATGCTGGTCGCCCTCGAAATAAAGCACCGTGTCCACCATATGCTCGAGCACGCGCGGGCCGGCAATCGCACCATCTTTGGTAACATGCCCCACCAAAATCATCGAAATGCCCATCTGCTTGGCCATGCGCGTGAGCTGCGCCGCACATTCGCGCACTTGCGACACCGAGCCCGGCGCGGACGTGATTTGGTCGGAATACATGGTTTGAATCGAATCGATCACCACCACCGCCGGCTCGTGCTGCTTTAAGGCCGCTTGGATTGCTTCCATGCGGATTTCCGCCAGCAAATTCACACCTTCGCTGTGCAAGCCCAAACGTTGCGCACGCAAAGCCACTTGCTGCGCCGATTCCTCGCCCGACACATACAAAACCTTGCGGCTTTGCGCCATCAGCGCGATGGTTTGCAGCAAAAGCGTGGATTTGCCGATGCCCGGATCGCCGCCGAGCAAAATCACCGCGCCATCCACCAGGCCGCCGCCGAGCACCCGATCAAGCTCGCCCATGCCCGTGGGGCTGCGCGGCACTTCCATAGCCGTGACTTTCGATAAATCCTGCACTTGCGACACATCCGCCGCCCACGATTGAAAACGCGCATTTTTCGGCTCCGGCACCGCCAGGCTTTCCTGCAAAGTGTTCCACTCGCCGCAATGCGGGCATTTGCCCTGCCACTTGGGCGAAGTGCCGCCGCATTCGCTGCATTGATAAACCGTTTTCGGCGCTTTTGCCATCATTTTCCCCGTGCGTAAACAGGCCGTCTGAAAAGGCAAATTGTAGCACAGCAAACCTTTCAGACGGCCTTTCACTCACACCCGCCGTTTTGTCGCAAATAATCTGCAAATCATCCTATCCGGCGTTAAAAAACGCAATATCAAACAAACATACATGCAGGCATGTTGATAAATCCGGCGCATTTAAGCATGATAAGCCGCATCACTTGCCAAGAAAGCCCATATGAAAGCCCTCGCCCTACTTTTCAGCGCCGCCGCCCTTTCTAGCTGCGTGGTTTATGACGACACCTATCCCTACAGCAGCAGCAACGTTTATTACCAAACCGGCTATGGCCACAGCAGCCGCTACAACCACGACTACTACTACCGCAACAACGAAGCCTACCGCCGCATGAACGAGCACGAGCAAGCCCGTTATCTGCACGAACAACACATGCGCATGGATGCGCAAAACCGCCGCATGCGCACCAACGAAACCCGCATGCGCCATGAAGAAATGCACCGGCAGCAACAGCGCTATCAGCAGCAACAACAGCAGCGTCGGCAAGAATTCGAGCGCCAACAGCGCATGCAAGACCAGATGCGCCTAGACCAGCGCCGCCAAAACCAACAACGCATGCAACAGCCGGGCAACCTCAGCCCGCGCCACAGCGCCCAGCCCATATCCGCGCCCGCCGGCCGCCCCGGCTTAAGCACATCATCCCCGCGATAGCCGCCGCCGAATGTTTTTCAGCCAACGGGCCGATTGACATATGCAAACACGCTGAAAAAGAAAAGGCCGTCTGATACCCATTCGAAAAAATAATATACAAACAGGCAGCCTGTAGGTCGGATTCTCGAATCCGACACTTGTTCGCAGAACAAGGCACGCACATCGCTTTGGCCGTTGGCCAAACGTCGGATTCAAGAATCCGACCTACGCGGATGATGCTGTCGAACTGCTTTTATTTGGTAAGGTTATTTTTTAGAATGGGTATGAAACCTTTCAGGCAGCCTTGGCAAATAACAAAAGCAAAGCCCGCTGAATCATCAGCGGGCTTTGCTTTTGTTGGTGGCGGAGAATGAGGGATTCGAACCCTCGATGCAGGTTTAAGCCCACATGCACCCTTAGCAGGGGTGTGCCTTCAGCCTCTCAGCCAATTCTCCGTTCATCAAGAGATGCGAACTATACCAATCGCCCCCATGCCTGTCAAGCCTTTACCGGCAGATTTTCAGGCTTTCAGACGGCCTTGCCAATAAACCGATGAAATCATGTTTGATTTAATAAAGTGCCTGTATTTTATAACGGGCTTTTCAGCCGACCGCCTACTTTTTTTGTCGGCCGGCATGCCGCTGTTTCAGCGCGCTTCTGTTTTCAATCCAAACAAAGTCACGGCCACCCACGCCGGGCCGATCAGCAAAAACTGGATATCCTGAAAAAACGACGGCTTTTTGCCTTCCAGCTTATGGCCGACAAATTGCCCAATCCACGCCAACACAAAAATCGCCCAATAAAGCGCATAGCCCGGCGGCAAAAGCCACACCAACGCCCAGCAAACCACCATAAAAAGCACCATTGCCACAGCCAAAGCGGCCGATAATCGCCAGTAAAACAATACCACCGCCAGCGTCAACACCACGGCCAGAGCGGCGTTCAGATTAATCAGCAAGCCCATGATGCTGAAAAAAATCGCCGGCACACACAGCCAGTGCAGCGCTTTATTTTGCGGATGGCGGTGGCTTTCGTTATATTCCGCCAGCCATTGTGCAAGATTTTTTGAAGCGGCCATGTTTTGCTCCTGTGTTAGATGTCGGCATTGGTTTATAGTATCAAGTGGCGCAGAAAAATCAAAGGCCGTCTGAAACCTGATGTTTCAGACGGCCTTTGCCTATTAGCCAGCGGCTCAGTCTTCTAAAATATAACCGTCTTCATCCCACAGCGTGCGCTTAATCAGATTGTCGTTTTGATACACGGCTTCCGATTTTTTGGCGCCGCTTTCATACCAATCAATCACAATGCCGCTGCGCTTGCCGTTGTTGATGCTCAATTCAGAGAGCAGCTTGCCCTGCTCGTTCCAGCTCACAATGCTCACCGGCGTGTCGTTGACCATGCTCATTTCGGTTTTCGGGCTGCCGTCGGGATACCATTGCTTCCAAGTGCCATTGGCTTTGTCGTTTTTAAACTGGATTTCGCTCTCTTTGTTGCCATTGCGATAAAAGCGCGCGCCCAAGCCTTCGCTTTGGCCGTTTACATAAGGCATCACCGCCGATTTGCGGCCGTTGGCATACCAGTTGGTCCATTCGCCGTCGGGCTTGCCGTTTTTATAGCTGCCTGCCATTTTTTTCTGGCCGTTGAAATACCATAAAGTGAGCGTGCCGTTTTGCAGCGTGGGCACAAATTTTCTGATTTGCGCGGCGGCAACCTGATAAGGGTCGGAATATTTTTTCAACGAGGGATAATAAAAATCCTGCACCTGTGCCACGCCGTTTTGCACCTGATAGCGCCGCTCGTAAGCCACCGCCGACATGGTGGCGGTGAGCTGCCCCTGCTGGTTGAAATACACTTTTTGTATTTCTGCCGCCACCGATGCCAAAGGCGCTGCCGCCACCATTGCCGACACGCCATACCGCCACAATATATTCATATTTATTTCTGCCAATAAGATTTGACGTTCACAAATTCATACAACCCGAATTCCGAGAGCTCGCGCCCGTAGCCGGAAGCCTTCACGCCGCCGAAAGGCAGGCGCAGATCGCTGCTGGTATGGCGGTTGATAAACACCGCGCCGGTTTGCAGCTGCTCGGCATAATGCCAGGCTTGCGCCGCATCGGCCGAATAAATGCTGGCACCCAAGCCAAACGGGTTATCGTTGGCCAGCTCAACGGCATGCGCCTCATCGCGCGCGCGCAAAAGCACCGCCACGGGGCCGAACACTTCTTCGTGATACACGCGGCAGGCCGGCGTAACTTTATCCAACACGGTGGCGGGATAAAACCAGCCGCTGCCCTCGGGCAATTCGCCGCCACACAAGGCTTTGGCGCCATGCGCAAGCGCATCCTGCACCTGCGCATGCACGCGCACACGCAAATCTTCGCGGTGCAAAGGCGCCAGCGTGGTGGCCGCATCCATCGGGTTGCCCATTTGTAGCTTGGCGCATTCAGCCAAAAACAGCGGCACAAATTCATCGGCCACCGCCTCGGCAACAATAATGCGCTTGGCTGCATTGCACGATTGGCCAGCATCGCGGAAACGCGAATAGCAGGCTTCTTTCGCCGCCGCAGCCAAATCGGCATCGGGCATCACGATAAAGGCATTGCTGCCGCCCAATTCGAGCACCGATTTTTTCAGATGCTGGCCGGCATGGGCAGCCAAGCGGCGGCCGGTGGCGGTGGAGCCGGTAAACGCCATCGCATCGGTGTGCTCGATGGCGCGCAGGGTATCGTCATGGTCGAGCCAGGCCGCCTGAAACGGCAGGTGTTCACCCACCAGCTCAAACAAAGCCGCCGTTACCCGCGCCACACTCGGCGCCGGCTTCACCAGGCAGGCATTGCCGGCGCACAAAGCCGGCACGGCAAAACGCAACACCTGCCACACCGGATAATTCCACGGCATCACCGCCAGCACCACGCCGATGGGCTCGAAGCGCACCTGGCTCAAACTCGCTTGCGTGGCGATGGTTTTGTGTGCCAGCAATTGGGGCGCCAAGCGCGCGTAATAGCGGATAAGCGCCACCGATTTATCCAGCTCGGCCTCACATTCGCGCAGGCAGCGTCCCACTTCTTCACACACCATTTCGGCCAGCCGGCTGCGCGCTTGGGCGAGCTTGTCGGCCAAGTCGTGCAAAAGCGCCGCGCGCTCGATTACCGGCCGCGCGGCAAAAGCCTGCTGCGCCCGGCGCAATGCTGCCAGTTGCCGCTCAAAATCCGGCCATGCTTGCGCTTCTTTGCTGTATAAAATCCGGCCGCTGAGCACATCTACGCTATGAAACACTTTTCGCTTTCTTCGTGAGGCTTCAGACAGCCTGTTATACCCATTCTAAAAAATAACCTTACAAAATAAAAGCAGTTCGGCAGCATCATCTGCGTAGGTCGG
>ERZ650307.752-NODE-752-length-18375-cov-8.917140_pt1 | contig 18375 bp, 8 predicted proteins | sample MGYA00376243_ERZ650307 | MGnify/ENA primary metagenome ERZ650307 (study PRJEB26733, sample SAMN07839242) | wastewater metagenome | biome: urban; feature: artificial channel; material: waste water | place: USA: North Carolina | collected 2016-03-31 ... | reverse complement strand
ACTGCCATTGCTTGAATGGTTCTCCGTTACGCAAAGCACCTGGTTTACGTTTCAGTAATGGCAGGTAATGTTGCGGCTGATAACTGGTTTGTCCTTTGTCATATATTCGCTTGTGTTCAGCAACCACAGTTTGGGCATACACCATTTGAATTCGATCCAGATAAATGTGTAGGCTCAATTGCTGTCTAACCAGATGGCAAGGGACGCTGTAACGATTGCCTTCGAAATTGACCAAGCAATAACTGTTTACAGCAGCCTGTACAACCCGATAGTAGGGATACGGGGTGCAATGCCGTCCATTCAAGCAACTTTGCTGTTCTTGCTGAAAGACCTCAGCCACTGTTTGTTGTTTGTATTGAGGATGTTTGCGCTTAGCCATATCACTAATGGATTGCTCAGCCAGATAGCCATTGAGCTCATCGATAGTGGAGAATGACAGCATGGGTTCAAAGAAGCGCTTACGGTAAATACTGACTTGGCGTTCCACTTGTCCTTTCTCCCAGCCAGCGCTAGGAGAGCAAGGCACAGGCTCGATGCCAAAGTGATCCATCATGCAGCAAAAATTCTCATTCAGAATCCGCTCTTTGCCTTTGAGAACCTTAGTGACAGCGGTCTTCAGGTTGTCATAAATGCCTCGCTGGGCGGTTCCACCAAAGAATTCAAATGCACGATTATGGGCATCCACGAACATTTCAGTTGTTTGATTTGGATAGCAATACAAGAAAAAGGCTCTGCTATAACACAGCCTGAATTGTGCCAATTGGACTTTGCATACTTTGCCACCCAATTTGACCGTTTCAGTACTCCAATCAAATTGGTAGGCCTCACCCAGATCAAAGTCTAAAGGGATAAAAGCATCCATTGTTACAGTGGGTGGCTGTTGTTTATAAAAAGCGGCAACAAAGCGCCTAACGGCACTGTATGAACCAGTAAAACCAATAGATTGCAGGTGCTCGTAATGTTGCTGAGCAGAACGGCGTTGATTAATGGGTAATGGGAGTTGCTGCTGCAACTGCTGGTTAAGCTGGTCGAGAAATGCACCTAAGGCAGGATGGTGCTGCTTACTGCGTTGATAGCGCTGCTGTGGTTGCAGTGTCTTAAGTTCGATGTATTTGGCAACGGTTCTGCGATTGATATTGAGTTGCTTGGCAATTTGGCGAACAGACAAGCCTTGATGATGAAGACGGCGCGCCTTAATAATGGTTTCCATGTTAATCATTCCCAGGACAGCTCCGCAAAAAACGGAGAGTTTAGCAATAATCAGGGTGGTGCACTTTTAAGTGCCCATACCCTGATTTCCTGGTGCAGTTTTACATGCGCGTTAACAGCCGAACACGGCAAGCAGCACGATGGCATCAAGCCGGGTGATCTCGCCATCCCAGAGTTGCCATGCCGCCAGCGCCGTGACCACCGCGAGGATGGGCAGTTCCTTGCGCAGCACCTGCGAATGTACGGCGATGGGGCTGATCAGGGCCGTGATCCCCAGGATCAGGGCGATGTTGGTGATGTTCGAGCCGTAGGCGTTCCCCAGCGCGATGCCCGGGTTGCCCTGCGAAGCGGCCAGGGCCGACACCACCATCTCCGGCGCGGAGGTACCGAAGCCGACAATCACCATGCCAATCAGCAGCGGCGGCATGCCGAAATGGCGTGCGGTGGATGCCGATCCCTCCACAAAACGGTCGGCGCTCCAAACGAGGAGCGCCAAGCCAAAAATTACAGCGATGAAGGCCAGTGTCATACGAAATATTAGCCCCTCAAGCGAGTTCCCAGCGATCAATCAGAACTTCAAGCAGGTCCTTTTGCCGTTGATCGACAACAGATGGTGTCCATTCAGCGGTTTTAAGAACCTGCGTCGTCAGAACGTATGACGACACTCCTCGCTTCCCGCCAAAGTACGCTGTCTTCTTGGTGTCGAAATCGAAGTTTTGTGCTTTCGAGTTCCGCTTCTGTGTAAGGGGCACAAGATTCGCTATGCGATGAACCCAGCTCTTCCGTCCGTCTGGATCGGGCCATAACCTCTCCCATTCGCTCCCGTCGCTGACGGTTTGCGGAAGAACGTGCTCGATAGTCAGTAGGGTTGGATCATAGGTTGCGGCCCCATCTGACAGGAATGAATCCAAGCGCAGGATAAGGTAATTTCGGCGGCGAGCCGTCAACTCATAGATCTTGCCATCAAGGGCTTCTTTCATCTCATCGATTTCAGCCTTGGTCAGTTCGACGCTGACGGCAGGTGCATCCTTTGAATGCGGCGCTTGCAGGGAAGCAATAACCTCTGCATAACGTTCGATGCGTTGATTCACGTTTTTTGCGCAAATATGCAGATAGGCCGCCAGGCGCTCCAACTTTGTAAAGAACCACAGAACGTATTCCGGGTGATCTTTCTTCTGTGAAAGGAAGAGGATCGCTGGCGGCAGCCAATCGGAGTTATCGATGCGATTCAGCCATTTCAGAAGACGATTCACGTCCTCAGCATTTTTCGTGGACACATATTGCTGTGATTTTGCGATGAGGTATGAATCGGCGTAGGGCTCCAGGACTTTTTCAATCAGGTCTTCCGGGGTGGCTACCACGCTCAGCACATGCTCCTTGAACTCCTCAAGTAGCGCACGCTTGGCCTTTTCCCGAGCATAAATCATCCGGATGTGTCCAAACAGGTCATTGAAACCATTCCTGCCGGTTTGAACTTCGAGTTCCTCCCATTTTTCAGTGAACTCATCCTGACGCGCCGGGGCAATTCGCCCAATAACATCAGCCTTAACAATATCGGAAGGGAGCAAATCTAGGCCTCGGTTGTTCAGCACTGAGAACACCCTGAAGGCGGATTGCTGGCTTGGCGTTGACACCGCCACCAAAAAGCACCGTTGAACCAGAAACGCGCCAAAAGCACATAGCTTGTCGGCGTCACTGCCGAAGGTATTTTTAAGTCTGTCCAGCAACAGGCGACTGTTCGACTGAATATTCTTCTGAGATTCGTTGTCGAGACCAGCAGGATCAAGGCCGAGCAGGGTATCAAAATCAAGAGACTGAACGTGTTTCGTAAAAAACTCACGGTCTCTTTCTCGGAGAGAAAGCCTCGGTTTAGGCTTCAGTCCCTGGGAGGCACGTCCTGGCTCCCTTATGTAGTTCTCGAAGTCACTCCTCAGATCGCCCGAAAGATTTGACGTTATCGATGAGAGGAGAATCGTCAGCGTCGTTAATCTCTGCTGACCATCAATGACCTCAGAGTATGGCTTTCCTTCTTCTTTGATCAGAACAATGCTGCCGAGGAAATAAGTGTCTTCCTTCTCGCGGACGTAAAAATCATATAGGTCGTCAAACAGCTCGGACGCCTGGTCCACTGTCCACGCATACGGCCTCTGATACGACGGTATGACATAATCAAAGTCGGAGCTGAATATTTTCGAGAGAGGATATTCGGCACCACTGATTTTTTTGCTCATCTTGTCTCCTTGTTATTAACCATCTTCTCGAAATTCCAGCTCCGCTAAACTGGGGCGACGCTGCCGCATCCAGGCCCGGATATCTGGCTTCTGCCACCGGTTTGAGGCGATACCTGGATCTGCGTGCTGATCCGCTCCTTCAAGGCGGGCACGTGTGAAATGACGCCGATCAGCTTGCCGTCCTGCTGCAGGCCCGCGAGGGTTTCCAGGGCGGTGTCGAGGGCTTCCTCGTCCAGGGTGCCGAAGCCTTCATCCAGAAACAGCGAATCCACCCGGACATTCTTGCTGGCCATATGGGACAACCCAAGCGCCAGGGACAGGCTGACGATGAAGCTCTCGCCGCCGGAAAGATTCTTCGTGGACCGAATCTCTCCAGCCTGATAGTTGTCGACCACGTTGAGCTCAAGGGGCTGAGCATCGTCTCGGGCCAGCAAGTAGCGGTCGGTCATTTTCTGCAATTGCCGGTTGGCGTGACCAATCATCATTTCGAAGGTCAGCCCCTGGGCAAAATTGCGGTACTTCTTTCCGTCTGCGGAGCCGATCAATTCGTGCAGGTTTTCCCACCTGCGGCACTCTTTTTTCTGGGCCTCGATAGCTGCCTGCTTTTCCTTTATCCGCTCTTTAGCGGCCGCATTTTCACTCAACTTGTGCTTGAGACCGGCAATGATGTCCCGTAGCTCTTTCAGGGCCTCCTCTTGCTTTTTGAATTGGGGCTCGAGCTCTTCCAATGATTTGTCGGTGATCTTGCTGGCCACTTCCTTAGCCAAGCGCGTTTCCCGATCCTTCTGTCTGGCTTTCAGATCTGTTTGACGCTCATCAAGATCCTTGGCCGTGGCTGTCAGCTCCGCCCGAGCTTCAGAGGGCAGTATGGCCGCCAGGAACTGTTCTTCATTTGAAAAGCCAACAGGCGCGAGCGCTGCGGAGAATTCTGTTTCAAGCCTTCTCAGTTCCGGTTCTCGTAGGTCGATGCGTTTCTTCAGAGATTCGACATGGGCCTTCGCGGTATTCCATTTTTGTTGGAGCTCATTGTGCCGGTCTCTGACCTGCTTTTCGGCACCTTCGGCATCCGAAATCGCCTTGTTTAAACGGCGCTCCTCATCGTCGGGATTCTTGTCGCCGTACAGTGCATTGCGCTCATCAATTCCGATGGCGAGATCCTTTTTCAAGGTCTCCAGGCGTTCCAGCTTTTCATTCAGGGCGGTGCTTTGAGTTTCGATAACCGCATCCAGCCGCTTCACCTCGCTGTCGATGTCGGCAATCTGTTTCTCGATGTCCGCCTTTTTCTTGACCTGGGCCTGCCACGCCTTCAGCCGCGCCGTGAGGGTTTCGATCAGTGATGAAATGTCCGTTTCGGAGATGTCCGCAATACCAAGCGGCTGGAGCTTGGTAGCAACAGCCTGCCTGTGTTCGGCAAAATCGGCACGGAGTTTCACCAGGCCGTCCTTCACCTCGGCGAGGGCTTTCTCGGCAGCCTTCTTGTCATTAGCCGCTGCTGACTCCAGCTTTTCACCATCCGTAAGGTTTGTGCGGGCCAGTCGTTCAGCGTCTTCGAGTTTCTTGATGGCGGCTTCCTGATCCTCGGCTTTGCTGATCAGGCTGGCCAGGGAATCGATCTTCCGTTCGGTTTCATCGGGGACAGGGACATTCCCTTCCGCGAAGGGGTGTTCGGTCGCGCCGCAGAGCGGACAGGGCTTGCCGTCTTCCAGTTTTGCCCGGTGATCTTCAAGTTCCGCAATTTTGGTCAGGAAGGCCATTTCACGCAGCAGGGTTTCCTTCTCGGTGCGGTATTCCCGCAACAAGCGGTCTCCCAGCAACTGGCTCAATGCATCTTTGCCCTGCTGAAGCTGTTTTAAGGCGTCCTCCAGTTCCTGCTTCCGAATGCCGAATTGCTTTTGACAGTCGTCGAGTGACTTTGTCGCCAGTTCCAGAGTCGTATTGGCCGCTTCTTGAGCAGCCTCTTTTTGAACGATTTCTTTTTGTTTGGAGAGCAGGCCGCCGATCTGTTCTTCAACGCCAGCCAGACCACTTATCAGCCATTCATCCTGTGCATGCTCCTTGAGATAGCCGTCCACAAGATCCAGCGTCTCATGAGCCTTGGATCGTTTGTCCTGCTCTTCGAGCCGTGTCTTTTTGTCTGCATCAATTGTTGCCGTAGCCTTCTTGCAGCCCTCATCCTCTTCCGATACAGCTTTTTTCTGATCGGCATGTTTCTGATCAAGGGAGCGGACCTTCTGCAATGTAGGCGTGGCCGCTTTCAGCTCTTCTTTGGCCTGAGCAGTTTGTTGCTCAGCTGATTTCAGTGCCTCGGCCTGTTCCTTGGCGGAGGATTCCAGTCCAGGAAGCGCCTCTTCCTCGGCTTTCAAGCCTGCACTGTCATCCGCCTGCTGTTTGCGGGTGGCGGTGAGCGTTGCGTATGCGCCGTCCAGCGAGGCGGCACTCAAAGCCCGGCCCAGCTTTTCACGATCCGGTTTGAACGCCTCGATATCGCCCTGCAGCTTGCTCGCTTCATCGGCCAGGTTGACGATTTCCTTCTTCAGCCCATCGATGGTGGTGAGCCAGGCTATGGCCTTCCCGGTATCAGCCGTCCTGGCGGCAAGGTCTGTCTCATCCTTCTGCTTTGCATCGAGTGCCTGCCCAATCTCTTGTTCCTGCTCCGGCTCAAGAATCACGATACCTGCCGTTTCAGCCTGGAGCAGGTTCAGTTTTTCCCGCTCCTCACGTTGGCGCTCATGGACACGGATGGATATCTGGCTGTAGATCTCTGTGCCCGTTATCTGCTCCAGAATCGGAGCACGATCATCCGGTGCCGCCTGAAGGAACGCGGCAAAGCCGCCCTGGGCCAGCAACATGGATCGGGTGAAACGATCAAAGTCCATGCCGGTAGCCGACTCGATCTGGTCGGCTACACCTCTGATCTTGGATTCAAAGATTTCGCCGGAATCGGCATTGGCAATTTCGTGTTTCGGGGCCTGGAGTTCGCCATCCGGCTTCTTGCGTGCCCGGTGTTGGCTCCAGTGACAGCGGTAACGCCCGGTCTGGGTTTCGAAGGTCACCTCGGCAAAACATTCGCCGGTCTGGCGGGACATGATTTCGTTTCCGCTCTTGGTGACCTTGTTCAGGCGAGGCGTCCGCCCATAAAGGGCGAGGCATATAGCATCGAGGATGGTGGTCTTCCCCGCGCCGGTGGGGCCGGTGATGGCGAAGATGCCGTCAGACGCGAAGGCCGGATGCATCAGGTCGATTTGCCATTCGCCGACCAGTGAGTTCAGATTCTTGAAGCGTACCTGCAGGATTCTCATCGACAGCCTCTCTATTCCGCCTGCACATCGTCTTCATAGAGAGACGAGACCGTTTCCTGGTAGGCCCGAAGCAGCTCCGGCCGCTGCTCTTCGGGCACGTCATGGACGGCGAGGCATCGTTCGAACACGTCGTTCACGTTCAGATCGTCGAGCGTTTCCTCTTCATGGATTTGCCCCAGAACGCGGTCGATGATGCGGTTGTTCTTTATCCGGAGAATTTCCATTTGGGTGCCGGAAATAGCTGCCTCCAGGCGCTCACGCAGGTCGCCAATGACCTCAATACCGTCGTAAATGACTTCGAGCCAGGCCCTTCGATTGGGGTCGTCCGTTGCCGTCAATTCAAGGATGCGGCTTGAGATGCCGTCCCAGTCACCCTTGACGCGCTCGAGTTTCTGAAACACCGGTACGTCGATCAGCTGTACCGATGCAGCCGTGCTGTGGAACTCAACCTGGCAAACGCTCTTCTGCTGTTTTGCCTCTCCGAACCCCATGGGCAGTGGTGAGCCGCTGTAGCGTATGGTTTTGGAGCCGTTCACCTCTTGCGGGATGTGGAGGTGACCAAGCGCCAGATAGTTGAAGCAGGCTGGAAAAATCCCGGCCGTCACGTGAGCCAAGGAGCCGACATAGAGTTCGCGCACGCCATCACCATCGACGGTTTGTCCGCCAGCGGTGAACAGATGCCCCGTGCCAACGATGGGAATATTGGCCCCGAGTTCCTCGCGCTTCTGTTCGGCCAAGGCGGCGACGGTGGCGTAATGAGTGCGGATGCCGTCAATCAATTTCCGCTCCTTGTCCTCGACGCTCTCACCTGCTTCCGCCACGCGGATATCCCGGTCGCGAAGGTAGGGCACGGCACAGACAATCAATTCCGGAGTGTCCTGATCATTGCGGAGCACAAGCACTTCGTCTTCCGGGGATTCCGTGCTACTACCGACCACATGGACATCAAGGGCTTTGAGCAGCTCCTTGGGAGCATTGAGAAAGGACGGTGAATCGTGGTTGCCCGCGACGACAACAACATGCCGACAGCATGAGGCGGCCACCCGGCATAGGAAACGGTAATAGAGCTCTTGGGCGCGATTGCTCGGAGCGCTGGTGTCAAAGATATCTCCTGCCACGAGCAGTGCATCAATTTCATTCTGCTGAATCGTATCAGCCAGCCAGGTCAGAAAAGCTCCGAACTCCTCGTAGCGTTTTCTGCCATAAAGAGTGCGCCCAATGTGCCAGTCGGATGTGTGAAGAACTTTCATACTGTTACCCGGCCACCGCAGAGGCGGGGCGCTTCGCGTATTCTTCACGCCAGTTTTTTAGCGAAGTCATGTCGCCCAGAAGATCGTCTGGCTTCGGCAGCTCCACTGGTGATTCTGCTGGCTGTGAGTGTTCGAACCCGGAGTATTTGGTCATGAGCGAATCAAGGAGATTGCAATCCGCGTCTTTCAACTTAGCCAGATCCTTGAGCTTCAACGTATGGACTGGACGCTGGAATCGTTGAACCACTCCGCACAGCAGATCATTTTCAATAGAACGCTCCACCAATGCCCTGAAATCGCTACATATCGACTTCAGCAAGATTTCGGCATGTTCGAATTCGCCGTTTTCACTCGCCTTCTTTGCGTCCTGGTACCGCTGATTCATGAGAGTGTTCAGGGCGGTTTTGATGTCACTCTGTGAAAGTGGAATGGGAGCTGGCTCTCCGGTACCCCAGTCAGCAGAGCGGACGCTTACCACATCGGGCTTTACGGACTTCTTCTCGGCAAAATGCCTGACCGTTCCCAACAGGGACAGGCGGTGAGTAAAGACAATGACCTGCTTGTCCTGAGACAACTCGATCAGCCTTTGAACCACGGCCTCCTCATAGCTTTGGTCAAGCGAGGATATTGGATCGTCGAAGACAAACGGGGCCTGGTTGCTTTTGCCTGTGACGTCGGCCAAAAATGCCGCAATGGAAACGATCCGATTTTCTCCCTCGCTCAGGACATCGGCGAGACCACTCTGAGAGGCACCTCGAAGCTGGAGCTTATGAAGGACTCGGCCCTTGGAGACTTTTGATTTCACGAGCTCAACCTTCACCTGAGACGCGCCAAGGGCCTTGAGCTCCGCGTTGAATCTTTGCACGAACGCATCCGTGATCAAGGCTTCTGCCAGCTCCCCTTTCTTCTGGGACAGGGCTTTGGTGTTGGTCGACTTCTTGGCTTCCTGAATCTGGTTCAGTAGCTTCAATCGGGTGACTTCTTCATCAATAGCGGCGCGGTGCTCAGACAACCACTTTCTGGCCTGCAGGCTGTTTAGCTTTTTCTTGATCTCCTCTCGATTGTCGCTTTTGGCGTCTTCGTCATATTTTGCCGCGAGTTCACCGAGGCTCTTCGAGCGGGCGTTGGCTTCTTCGATCCATTTCGGTGAGAGTAGCGGATTGGGAATGGCTTCTTCGGAATCGATCCCAGGGAGCAGGTCTTTTCTGGCCTGTAATTGAGCAAAGAAATCCGTCACCTGGCTGGCGACTTCATCCTGTGGAATGCCAGCCGCATCGATACGTGTCTTCAGCGTATCCGATGTCGGTAGCGCCTCGATAGTTTGATTGGCGGTATCGTATTCCTTGGCCGCATCCGTTGCGGCTTTCTGCATTTCGCCCTTCACGAAGTTTTCGAAGGAGATCAACCGCTCCTTGGCCTCCTGGGTCAAGGTCTGGTGGCATAGGACACAACGGGAGCCATCAGCAACATTCGGGTACTCGGCCTCTTTGTAGGCAGCCGATACGGAGTAGTTCCGGGCCGCTTCCCATAGCTCTTTCCAGACATCAGAGCCGATGCCTTCCAGCTCGCTGCCGGAGAACACCTTTTGCGCCGCCGTATCTGCCGCAGTCTTTTTAAGGATCGACTTCTTCTTGGCAGCGATGATCCGCCGGTAATTCTCGTCCGATAATTGCTCCAGATACTTTTGGGCATCCTGGACCAGAGTGTCGATGTGCTGTTTCTGATTTCTCAGCCGCTTCGCTTCTTCTGCGGGTGCCTTTTGGTCAAGTCGCTGCTGCAGCGTTTGCATCTCGGTCTCGTCAGCGCTGCCAAATGTGCAATGCTTGTCGATGTCCTGGGTGCTGGTTTTGGCGCTGATGGCTTCGTACCAGATGCCTTCAGGAGTTACCTTCTTGTCAGTCGGGATATTCGGCTTTTTGGACTGGTGCCGGTTGGTCTCGGCATCCAGGGCCGATGCGACCTTTTCGCATGCGAGGATGAGCGAGCTGAAAAACGATAGAACCGGCGGCTCGTAGCTCACCTCGTCTTCGCTGCTGACAAACACCTTGCCAAAGGAAGTGTCGAAAATATCAACACTGTTGAGGTCATCGCAGATCCCTTGTCCCGACCACGTATGACTTTTTGGAATGCCGTCCTGCTCAAACGAAATGCAGGCTTTCTGTACGGCAGAGCCGGGCTTATAGACATTGCGGTGGAGGGTACCCGTCTCGCGGGCTCCGCATACATGTTTGAGGAGTCTGACGTAACCGGATTTGCCTGACCCATTGTTGCCATAAACAATCGTGATATTGCCCTTGCCAAACTCAAGTGGCTTTTTCGGAGCAAGGGCGTTTACTCCTTCGACATCACTGATTGAACACAAACGCAGGGAGCCTGCTGCGCCCGGGGAGAACGCGGTAGCAGGAAAGGAACAGGTCGTTTTGGGCAGCTTACCTTCGGCTTCCTGCTGGCATAGGGTTGCGAGCTCAGAGACATCTTTGTCGGTAAGCTCAGATTGTTGGAGTAGCCGAGTAGCCGCGATCTGGAGCCACTGGGGGCGCTCTGAAAACCATTTGGTCAGTGATGCCGATATCCCGCTCATATTATTCCCCCTCAGCTTCCCGCTTGTGTTTAATGAACGTCACCTCGAACGCCTTGCATGGGCGGTATTGCTGCAGGCGATTGGCGAAGGTGAAGGCATCGTTCATCTCGTAGTGCTGGAAGATGTCGAGGCCGCGATCCAGGGAGATTTTCCAGCCGTGGTCGGTCACGATGTGGCGGGCGTGGATCGTGCCAGTGCCGTCGAACTCCCAGGTGAAGTTCACGCCCACGCTGCCTGCGGACTCCTTCATCTTCTCGAAGTTGTCCTTCTGCTGTTCGCCTTTGAACTCGTCTTCCGTCGTCACCAGATGCACGGACACTTCCTCATCCGGGGCCTTGTGCTTGACCACGGTCTCCAAAAATTCCATGAAGTTGCGCACCTGGTAGAACAGGCGGATATACGGGTCAGTGACCGTGATCACGGTCGCGCCCTTGAGATAGGGGCCGAGCAGCGTATCGAACGAAAGACCCTTCTGGTTCTCCTGGAATGTGAGGTGTTTTTCCTTGAGGACAGGCTCGGCCGGAGCCAGGGGTTCGGATGGACCTTGGGGCGAGTCCGCTTGCGCAGCTTCCAAGATTTCCCCGTCTTCACCCTCGGCGATGGTCTTGTGGTAGTAGCCGGGGTATTCCTCTTCTTCGAGGGTGGTGACAGGCTTGGCCCGGCCATCAGTGTCTTGATAGGTAAAGCGGACGTTGCCGTAGGTGGAGTCGATGCGCATCAGCTGATCTTTGACGCGCTTGCGGCCTTCAATCGCGAACCGCAGCAGCTCCTCGACCTCTTCCTTGGTTGACCCACCGTGCGGGAAAAGGATTTTCATCAGGCCGGAGAACGTCTTGTTGATACCATCGCGGTCCCGCGTCGAGATATCGGAGGAGAGGGAGAAGTGCTCCTTGTAGCGGTCCGAGTAATCGTGATTGCGCAGCGAGCGAAGGATCTCGGCCAGGTAGTCCACCACGAAACCGTAACCGCTGGAGAACATCTCGCCCCGGATGATGTCGACCTCCCAGCCGGGGATGTAGAAATGGACGCGGTCCAGAAACGCGGAGTCGTAGAACTTGTCGGGCAGTTCGCAAAACAGGTCGGAGTGCTTGAGCATGTAGGGCACGGTGTGCTGGGTATTGCCCACGAACACCATGGAGGCCTCCGCGCCCAGCGTCTCGACGCCTCGCGAGAAGGACTTGTTGGCCATGTAGTTTTTCATGATATCAACCAGGGCCTTGTCGACGCGCTTTTGCTTTCCGGCAAACTCATCAAAGGCAACGCAGTCCCAGTAACCGACCAGACCGATCTTTCCGGAAGAGTTGTTTACGAACAGCTTGGGAACCGTGACCTCGCCGCCGGAGATCAGGATGCCGTGGGGCGAGAACTCCGAGTAGATGTGGGATTTGCCGGTTCCCTTGGGGCCAAGTTCAATCAGGTTGTAGTTACGTTCGCAAAACGGGATCAGGCGGACCAGTTGGGTCAGCTTGCTGCGCTTGCCGAACATCTCCGGGTTGAAGCCGATGCTTTGCACCAGCAGGTCGATCCACTCGTCGGTGGTGAATTGTTTGCGGGCTTCAACATAGCCGTCGAAATCGAAATGGGAGAGCTGGATCGGCTTGAGGGTCGACAAGATCCAAGGGCTGGCGCTTTTGTCTTCGGTAAACTCATATTCCAGATCAGCGATGCACCACACGCCGCCGACCAGGAGCTTGGGGTGTTTTTTTACCGTTCCGGAATCAACAAGAACCTCTTTTAGCCCTAAGTTGGAGAACTGCGCCTGATAGACATCCTTCTTGTCGTTCAGATCGACACTGATCTTGTCGATGACCTTGTAGCGCCCCTTTTCCTTGATGTTCGAGCGGACCAATCCGGCTTCATTCCGGTGTACATAATGCTTGGCAAGGATCTCCTTGACCGTCTCGATACCGGTCTGAATGGTCGGCTCATCGCTGGTGGCGCAATACTGGCCCAGCAAGTATTCCAGCACGTAGGAGGGAACGATGGCGTTGCCCTTGACCGTCTTGACGAGATCCTTGCGGACAACAAGTCCCGGGAAGTGTGTGTTGATTTTCTGGTCAAGTTCGTTCATCGGTCACCCGTCCTTTAAAAGTCGAAGTCGCTGGTAAATGAGCGCCGCATCAGGTAGCGGAGCGACTTGTATTCCTTGTAATGTGAAGTCCCGGCGTGTTTTTCCTCCAGCCGTAGAATGACCTCCTGGCCATTGGCCTCGTCGGCCTTGCGGGTCAGCACGAAGCGCACCTGCAGCTCCCGCTCCCGGGGATTGTCCGAGCTCAGATCAAAGGTCAGGTCGTGGCTGTCGGAGATCAGGTCGCCTGCCTCGGTGTAGATGCCAGCCCGCAGCACTCGCGGCTGGATCTTGTCCGTCACAGGTCCGGCCTGGTACATGGTCACCGCCAGTTGCCCGGAGGTAATCACCGAGCTGGCTCCGCGCAGGATGTCCACCTCGACGGCAGTGACATCACTCTGGCGCTTCTTGTTGATCTTGAGCACCGGGATCACCACCTCCTGCAACGATGCGCCGCCATGCACAAAGCGGCTACCGGAGCCCTTCAGGCGCAGGCGGTTGATCGACTTGGGAATCTGCACCTCCACTTCACCGGCCAGGCCAAGTTGCTCGGGGGTGAACTTGTGCAGGCTGGATGCCTCGGCAAGCCCCTTGCCGAGCACGAAGCGGCGGTCCCGGAACAGAATCTGTTCACCCTCGGCATCGACCCCGGAAAAGTCGCTCTCGTCGATGGCGCGGTTCTGGTAGATGAAGCCATGGTCCGAGGTCACCAGCAAGTTGTTGGCGTTGGCACCGGTCAGCTTCTTGATCAGCCGAATCAGCTCCTGCAGGGTTTCTTCCACTGCCTCGAAAACCCGCTCCTCGGATTCCCGCTTGTCGCCGGTGGCGTCGATGCGGTTGTGGTAGACGTAGATCACGTCATGGTCGCGCACCAGCGCCCGGCAGTCATCACCCTTCATGGCCATCAGCTCGTCGGCCTTACAGGCGGTAGCCCGTTGACTGATTGCCTGGCCAAGGATCTTGATGCGGTTGGCCGTTCCCTGGGAACTTTGGCCATCCACCAGCACGGTGCCGGTTTCGTTGTCGGCAATTGCCAGTGCCTTGTTGGGCAACAGCGCCGCCATGCCGAGTTGGGTGTAGCTGGGCAGCATCGAAAGGGCCGGTTCCAGTTCGGCGCTGTAGCGGTCTTCCTGGCGGATCAGACTCAGCAGCTCATCGCCGATTTCGTAGCGCATGGCATCGGAGATGATCACGCAGACCTTGTTGTCCTTGCGAAGGAACGGCCGTACCCAGTGCTCGAAAAACTCCTTCTGCTTGCGCACGGGGAATGCTTCCCACTTCGATGCCGCATCCACGAAGGTCTGGAAACGGTCGCCCAGCTTCAGCAGGTAGTTGTTGGAGTAGAGGTTTTCGATCTGCTCGGTCAGACTGCCCATCAGCGACGCCTGTCCCGACATGCGCACATGGTAGGTGAACTTGCGGTAGAGCTGATCGAGCTGATACCAGAAGCGGCTGTAGCGCTGCACGCCTTCGGCCAGGCTGTCCATGGCGAGCTTAGCCTCGCCCAGGGCATGGGTAAACTGGGCGGCGTAATCGACCGCTTCGTATAAGTGGCGATATTCACGATACCAGTGGCCCTGCCGCCGCTGGCGAACCCAGATCGCCACGTCACCGCTTGAGGCCGTGCGGGCTGCCACCGCCCGCACCAGGTCGCTGATGATCTTCTGGTCAATCAGTCGAAAATAATCCAGCTCGATCAACTCGCGGAAATCCCGCTTGGCCAGATCCTGCTCAATGCCGAGGACCTCGGCACATTCCCCCGAGAGGGTCTCAAAGCTGCCTTCGAATTGACGGCTGTCCTTCCAGCGCTTGAGAAACACCAAGGCGTCGCCGGTCAGTTTCACGTGGCCGTCGGTGCCCATGGCGTAGCAAGATTTGAACAGCTCAATGGCAAAATCGCGGATGCCCGGCTCGTCGGACTTGTAGCCGTAGCAGCGGGTCATCTGCTCCCAGAGGAATCCGTCCAGGCTGCACCGGCCTATCAGCTTGATCTTCTCGTCTCGGCTGTCGGCCAGCTCCTGCAGCAGGTTTTCCACCACCGCGTCCATGCGCGGCTCACTGCCGGTGCATACCGCCAGCATCTTCAGGCGAATCTGTCCGGCGGTGTCATCGGCTTTCAGCAGCTTCTTGAGGGCGTCCTTGCGCTTGATCGCCTGGAAGAACTCCGCATGGACTTGCACCACATCCGTGAACTCCAGGCCGAGCTCCAGTTCGGACAGCCAGATGGCCACCTGATCGGTGCGGAATTCGCCGTGGGCCAGCTGCACGTCCAGCAGCCAATTATCCAGATCAGCTGGCTGAGGGCCTTCACGGTAGAGCAGGAATTTCTGTTCCGGTTGCTCCCGCAGGAGCTTGTACTTAATGCCGTACTCGTTGTTGATCAGCTCCAGCTTCTCTACGCCGGGAAGCTGAAGCGCCTCGAAATCGTCGCGCAACTCCTGCTTGGCGTCGTACCAGAAGACGATCCGGTGCCGGTCGAAGAGTTTTACCAGTGCTCGCTCAATTTGACTACTCATTCCACTAGATCCTCGACCACTTCTTCATCCATATCATCAGGCTCGGGATCTGCTGGGATCGAATGGGAAATAAACACACGTTTTTTCAAGCGTTTCTTGAGTGCTGCTCTGCGGACGGCAAAGAACGTTGGGAAAGCTTCAAAGCCAAGATCGGCTTCCTCTACCAGTAAGCTGGCAGCAGTCAGAGATACCGTGGGATCCTCCAACCACTCTTTCAGGGACTGATCAGATTTGCTCATATTCTGTGAGTCATTGAGCAAGTGCAGGTTAGCAACCGTATTCCAGTATTTTGATGGCTCATAAAAAGCCATTTTAGCCGGATCATTTGCCAAGTAATCCAGCGTTTTAAGGTGCTTCTTAGTAAAATGGCTGCGCGGATGCAGATGATCTATATGGAAAACTTCCGTCGCATTCATTTCAGGGAACATCAGATGCAACAGGGCACGGCAGCGCCCTTCGCCGTGCTCAACATCCAGCAAGCGCTCGATATATTCGTCATCAAAACGCAGATCTTTGTTGCTAGCCGTATACCGATCAATCACCTGCTGCAAGGGGAAGTACGGCTCATCCATATTTTGATCCAGCACATCGCGCATGGATTTCAATATGGTATCCGCTTGACCGCCAAACACCCCTTTGAGCAGAGCCATATAGAACCAGCGGCTTATCAAATCACGCTGCTCATGGTGCTTGGTCAGGTTGTTGATGCTCTTGAACAGTGGATCATTACCAACCTGTTTTTTATACAGGTAGTAGCAGATCGGGATCACCGCATTCTTGGAAGTCAGCGACTGGGCATTAATGCCAAAGCGCCGCACCAGCCGCAAGGTTTCCAAAATGCAGGCTTTGATTTCCAACCAGGAAGCCTGGATCTGACGTACCTGCTCAGCACTGAAGTTTTTCACCTTGAACCGAACGTCCGCACCGGTGAGTACCAGGCAGGTTTTCAGCACCCAATCGCGCTCCATATAGAAACCCATATCAGCACCCTGGTGAATCTGGCGGATCAGGCTGTCCAGGTCCTGCCGAAAGTCACCGTCCCAGTTCGCCACGGCGATCGACATCAACAAGTCCGAAAAATCCAGCTTGGTGCCACCACTGTTAGTCCGGATAAACACATCCAGTACGTGATCGATTTCCTGACTGCTCTCGTTGAAGTAATGAATGATGCGCTGTCGCCTGATCACGTCATACAGTTTGAGCAGGGTTTTCCGCGCAAAGGTGTTATCTGCAAGCCCGAGCCTGTGCAGTTGCGGCAGAACCACCTCCAGCAACACGTCGTCTGCACTCTCATAATGGGGCATCTTCAAAATGTCATGCAGGCAAAACCAATGATGCTGCTTATCTGAAGTGGTGGCATTGTTGTGCTGGGCATCGGTCAGGAACCTGAAGTTGTAGTGCATCAGGGACTCGTTGTCTTCCGACTCTACAGGCTGGGCCAGATCCAGATACAACTTCCGCGGCGGCAGCACCTGATCATCCTGAGCAGTTGGCCACCAGACGCGCGGCTGCTTATAGGCATAGGTGCCGCACAATCCGATATACAGTGAGGTCAGTCGTTGTTGACCATCAATAATGGCTTTAAAGTCCTTATAGCTGGCGTTGGTTGGCTTGTGTGGGTTCTCCTCACCAAAGCGCTGACAGTAAGATCTCAGGAATTCGTAAAACTTGAAGTCATTTTTGATGCCATCACTCTTGACCTCCCAGAACATGAAGGAGTTGATCGGATAGCCGCGCATGATGGAATCAAACAGCACGCAGATCTGATGGCTACTCCAGACGAATTTGCGCTGGATAGCTGGCAATAGGTAATCGCCCGCATTGATAGCGGCGATAGCCTCCTGAATGGTGATCGCCTTTTCATACTCACCAGCCATGTTCAGTCCTCTTTCGCTTCCAGGCCAACGATCTTCTTCAGGGCCGCGCCAAATTTGGGGTAGTTGGCCTTCACGCCGTCGTCCAGGTCGATCTCCACCTGCTCGGTGGCCAGCGGATACAGCACCTCGCGCTCGTAGTCTTCCAGCTCGACGATCATCTTGTTGATCTTGTCGATTTCCTTCAGCGCTTTGGTCTTTTCACCCGCAGATGCACCGGCGCTGATGCTGACCGCTTCCAGATGGCTCTTGTGCGAGGTGAGCTTGGTGCGGAACTCGCGCAGGTAGTCGTTAAGCACCACGCTGACCGTATCCGGGCGGTAGCGGTGCATGTAGATCAGCGCGTTGAAGCTGCCCTTGGGGCTGGAGAACAGCCAGTAGATGGGGCGCTTTTTGTAGCGCTTCACGTGGTCGGTGTAGAACTCGCCGAGGAAGTAGTCGCGGATACTGTAATTGCGCTTGCCCTTGATGTTCAGCGCCTTTTCGACGAACTGAAGGTTGGCCTCGTAGTGCTCGTCGCCAAAGGCCACGCGCAGGAACTTGCGGAAGCGCTCGGCGATGTCGTCGGTGAACCAGTCGCCATCGAGCATGGGGATGACGTTGTCGTCATCCGCCGGGAAGCTGGGCTCCGGAACTCGCTTCAGGTAGTCCTCGATGGTCTCACCCTGATTGGCGAGGATCAGCCCCGGCTTGTCCAGCGCGTAACGGCCGAACATGCAGCCCACGGCATAGGAAACCAGCTCCCGCATGGTGTCGGCCAGCAGCAGCGCCTCCAACTCGTCCTCGCTCTTGTCGTTGCCGTAGCGGTAGTGCGGGTTGCAGGTCAGGGTGATTTCATTGAGCGGCACTTCGGGCGTAAGTTCATCCTGCAAGCCATAGGCCTCGATGAAGATGCGGTTGTTCTCTTGCTCCAACCGCTGCATCTCCAGCGTCATCTCCCTCCAGTGGGCGCGGAGCTTTTGGTAGGCGGCTTTTAGAATTGGCTGGCGGTAATCGGGATTCAGCAGCGGAAGAGCCGTGAAGTCCCAGGAGGTCTCAAAGGAGTCCCAGTCCGATCTAGATATATCAATCAATGCGGCGACATGCTTCGAAATCCTATCTTTGTCGAAAATAAGTATTGGCATCTTGCCAATGTCGCCCACTTGATAATGAAGCGATGAATTTATTATCCCCAAAAAATTATTGAATTGTTTAGAATTCGAATAACCAAGCAACCAGAACAAGTCTTTCTGGTCAGGGTAAAAACAGTGCCCTGAAATGTCGTGGAAGCTGTCTGTTGGTGCAAGCCTAGCCCCGAATACTAACGTTAAATCCGTCCAAGTCGCCTTAGGTAACTTCAAATTTTCT
>ERZ650307.748-NODE-748-length-18429-cov-17.804887_pt1 | contig 18429 bp, 11 predicted proteins | sample MGYA00376243_ERZ650307 | MGnify/ENA primary metagenome ERZ650307 (study PRJEB26733, sample SAMN07839242) | wastewater metagenome | biome: urban; feature: artificial channel; material: waste water | place: USA: North Carolina | collected 2016-03-31 ... | reverse complement strand
CAGGGTGGGCCAGTTCCGATTGGACTCGTGAAGACGCCGCAGATCCTGGTACCACACGGGCAGAACAATTTCTGGTGGGACTCTGGTCAGCGAACTGCGGTTGCCACAGCTCAGATAGTCGCCCAGGTAGTCGAAGCCGGAAACGATGCAACGCAGCACGCTGGCCCGGTTCGAGACGAGATTGTTGACCAGCGCTTCGGGAAGCCCGGTCAGGCGCATGCTATCGTGAAATAGCTGGTAGGCCTTTACCCATAGCGGAAGCGGGACAGCCTCCCAGATGACAGCAAGCTCGTCGCGTATGCGTGCGCAGAACGATTCGTCCATTTCTAGCCGGAATACCGCGAAGCTCAGTGCTTCCTGATTGCGCGATAGGGCTTTCCAGGTCTCGAAGGATGACAGTGGCAGGTGGCGGTAGTACTGCTTCAAGTCAGCCAGATACTGCCAGCCACTGTGGTTGAAGTCGGTCGCCATGGCGGCAATCTGCTGCTCGATAACATGCGGATTGCGCATTGGGTGAAAAAGCTCGGCGGCGCGATGCAGCGAATGCACTTCGAACTCTGAGTCGAGACTGTTATCCGGCCTGATGTACAGGCTCGGACGAAAATGAACGCTCGACTGTTCACCTGGATAGATCAGCCATGGACCCTGAGACTGCATTGTCTGCGGGATTTCGAAACAGCCAGTGCCCACGGTCTCGCTGGTTCTTTCTATTAGCTCCAGCGGTATGCGCTTGGGGTCGGAAAGGAGCATTGCCTCGGCCCGAATACCCTCCAACATGGCAACATGTGAGGAGTTGCAGATATAAAAAGCATGTCGCCCCTCCCACTGGAGTCGCCCCCCATAGCGTCGGATATCGAGCCTCAGCAGCGGCTGCTCAGTTTCCAGGGAAATCCTGATATAAGCATCTTGTTCATCAACCGCGCCGAGCATGTTCAGCATATCGCTCAAGTAACTGAATAGGCTGAGCATGACTGGCGCACAGCCTACCCGGATGTCGAAGTTGCGTTTTGGGTGTGGTTGTTCCATACAGATCAGCTCCAACCCCATGTAGAACGTCTGGCCCTGTGGAAGATCGGAGGTCAGTACGATGCGATAGCCCGTTAGTTCCGCCAGTGTCAGTTCGCGGATCCGAGATGGGTTTCCATGCTGATCCAGGAGACGAGCGCCCTGGCAGGGATAGGGTAGGCGAAGTTGAATGGGGGGGAGGCCGTGACCAGCCTCCAGAATAAAGGTTGCAGGGGGATTATTCCCTTTGTGATGCAAGTGCAAAGCATATTCGGACTGCTTCACTGCCAGGCTATTGCTGACAACCTGCAGATCAAGCTGGTGTGTGCCTTTGGGGAGAAGGCGTGCAGGTTGCTGCCCCTGTTCAGGAAACAGGGACAGACTGAATTCCCTGGGTAGGACGCCAAAGCGGCGCTGCAGCAGCGTTTTGCCCGAGCGGTGGCGCAGGGTGTAGCGAGCGAAACCATAGCTGCTGTTGCGCTGGCGGTCCAGCAGCTCGCCGTTGACGAACTCGAGCAGCTCGTCCCGGGAGTGGGGGTAGTCTTCGGGTAGCTCAAGGCGTGGCCAGCCCAGGAAGACGATGGAGGGGGAACTTTCGTAGAGTGCGAAAACGCCCATCAGGGTGGGTTTGCGGTCGTCGCCGCCAGCCTGGTTCAGCTCGATTTGGTAGTGGTCGGCCCCCTTGGCCAGAGACAGGTCCGAGTGTATCTCTACCCAGTGACCATGCTCCGCATCCTGCGCCAAGGTGTCTGGAGCTGCACCTTCACTGGTGATGGAAAAGTCTTGGGGGATGCGAAGTCGAGCCAGTCCGGACGCCACTGAGCAACTGGAAGTGGCCACCAGTTGCCAGCGCTCGGAGCGATTCTCGAAAACTAGGGGAGCCTCCCGATAATCGAGTGCGCTGCTATCGAAGAACAGGCAATGGACCATGTGGCCGTTGTCCAGCAGGCGCAGGCTCAGCGGCTCGTCGAGCGTGTGCCGCTCCACCGTGACCTGAGGATTGGCGAAACGGATCTTGATGCCTTCAGTGGTGAGTTGGCCATAAACGGCACCACCACGGGCCAGAAGCCGCTCGCCTTCGTAGTAGGCCAGTTCCAAGCGAGTCCTGCCCAGAGTCGTTGGGTCTATCGCAAAAGTTTCTTCGGAGGGAAGGATCAGATCGGTGCGTATCGACCATTGGGGCAACGCTCCATGTAGAAAGTGCTCGCAGGTAAACGCCTGAGCGTTCTTGCGTGCTTCTTTGCGCTCTCTGTGTTTCTGGTCAGCATCACGTAGCCAATCATTGACCAATGATCGGGCATTATTTTCATCTAAAGGAATCGGAAAAGCCTCTGTCCAGCCGGGGTCTTGCTGATTAAGATAACTAGCTGGATCTGGTTGATCCTTGAGTGGGTAATGTCCAACCAGATACATAAGTTGATCAACGATGCCTGCCAGCAACTGGCGCGTCTCTAGGCTACGAAAAGGAACAGGCAGTCCTTCTTCAAAGTCAGCCATTAAATCTGCCGTGGTTCTACGATTGCCTTCGGTCCGATAATAGTGCTTGATACCTCGACGTACAGCTTTCCCAAAGCCATGGGATTCACTTTGGACCAATGGCCATGGCAAGCCGCCTTCTGCAAACAACGAACCCAGCCAATCTCGGCCATTTTCCCGAGAACGTATAGGCCTTTTCCAATACTTCAGCCCCGCATCAGTCAATTGAGCATGCTGCAGTTGGTTTAAGCTTACGCCTAATGCCTCTTCTGCACCTGCCCAAGACCATATTCCGTTGTAATCTCTACGATATTGCTCACTCACAAAAAGACAAAAGCATGCTGCGAAATGTGGGTTAGCCGTATCCAAGCGAAACCCAAAGCTAGAGCAAAGCATGTTATTTAGTATTTGATATTCTGGTTCGGTAACTTGGTATTTGTACAATGGCCTACCGTCCGGGCCTTTAAATATTTCTCGGCAAAATAAAAACTCAATGAGCCATGACTTCTCAGTAATGCGGGGCATTATACCATCCTCCTTTGTAATTATTTTTAATGCACACACGGGCGAAAAATACTTCTTGACTAGCGGAAATGAAGTTTTTAATTCTTGGCATATGGCTTTTTATGTAATTTTGATGCGACTACCATTTTGATTATTCAGTCAACAAGGCACGCGAATATCATTGGCGGCGTGTTTGCTAAATTTGCCCATAGAGGAAAGTGAGGCGGCATCAAACCTTTAAAGGTGAGACTGCACGACTTATCAAAGTTTATTTGGATAAAAAAATGAATTATAGTGTGCTTATAAATTTTTGTAAAGATTGTCATCTTTGGTATGGTTTTTTAATGACTAAGCACCATGTTTTCTCGGGTAAATCATATCCCTCAATGATCTATCTCGGCCCTATGTTATAACACCCCCTGACGCCCTGCCTCACTCCAGATAAAAGGTGACAATTTCCTCAGGTAGTCTGAGGGAAGCTGATACTCCAGATACTCCTGGTACAAGCGCGCCCGCAGTTCCCGACATGCAGGGCCATCCAGGCCAAGCCGTTCAATGGTTTGCTCAACAATACGTCTTGGCTGTGCGGCCAAGTGCGGATTTGGATAAATATGCCCAGTAGACAGTTGCAGCCAGAATGAATTGGGCGCAAGAAAGAATGGGTCCAGCACATCGTTGTATTCACGTTTCCGGCTGTTCATGGTCGAGCAGGCCAGCCGATAGTTGCTCCATTCGTAGGCCTGCCCCGCAAGGGCGGATTTGGCGATGAAGTGATCCACACTGCCAGCGCCCATCACGCGCTCAAAAAATACGCCGATGTATGCGCATACCCCGCCATATGCTTGGTGTAGGTCAGTCAAGCAGTCGCGCCAATAAGGCGCTATTTGTGCTGTGGCAGGTAAGGGCTGGCTCAGCAAAAACCCGTGCTTGTTAAGATACGCCAGGCCCTTTTTGCGAACCTTGGCATCAAAATCAGCGGGTTCGGGTTGTGCTGTCACGGGGATCATTTTAGCCACCCTTGTTTTTCGCCAACGTAGCGCCAGCGAATCCAGAAGGGGTCTGTGTCACCTAATACGGTGCGTAATGCTGCATCCAGCGCTTTTGCCTGTGCGGCGTCAATCACTTCTTCAGACAGGATTTTTCCTGCTTGCTGCAACAATACTTCGGCTTCCAGAGATCGTGCGCTATCCATGTCAAAAGCGTCGCTTACCAGCCAGCGGGAAACGTCACCCAGGCGTACAAATTGGCGTTTGGTGAACGTGACTGAGGCTTCGCGATGTGCAGAGCAAATTAAATCAAGATCCCACCAGGCGTCTTTTTGCGGGTCGAATTGGGGTTCGACGGAGGCCATCACCAGTGGGGAATGGGTTACGGCAATCAGCTGGACTTCTGCCGACGTGGTGAGTTTGGCCATCACCTGCATCAGCGCAGGGATGACGGTTCGCTGCCATCTTGGGTGAAGATGTGATTCCACTTCATCAATCAAAAAGGTGGCTTTTGTTTCTGGCTCTTCGCCCAGCAGTTCTTTGGCTTTCAGGTGTTCTTCCCAACACCACACCAAAAAATAGGCCAGTGCAATCACGCGGCGCATGCCAGAGGATGCATGCACCACCGCCACATCCTGCCCGTAAGGCATTTTCAGTGTGGGCATGTCGCGCACGTCATCCAGGCTGATGCGCGTCAATGCGCCTGCTTGCAGTGGCTCAGCAGGGGATGGCGACAATGCAGACAACACGGCAAGCAGATACTCAAAGGCGCGGCCTTTTTCTTTTTGCCAGCCCGCCCAGTCGCGGATCAGGCCGTTGCACAGCCAGGCGCCATCATCACGTTGCAAGCCATCCCATACTTCTTTTGGGCTGAATACATAGGCGGGTGGGCGATTTGAGCGTTCTTCTGTTTTGTTTTTCCAGTAGTTGCGCGCAGGGTCCCACACGGCAAAGCTGCCATCGGCCATGGCATAAAAGACCATGCCAGGGTTGGCAGGCCGACCACGGGGAATGCTCCAGTTTTGCAAGCGAGGGTCAAAGTCAATCGCGTGCGCCTTGGTTTTTGACGCGCCAGTAAACGAGAAACCAATTTCAGCTTTTTGTTTTTTATCCGTCGGGAGCGCCACTTTGCCGGCGGTCAGTTTCGGGTTGACTTCTGCCGGCCATTTTCGGGTCATCGCCCACCAAGCGATATCCAGCAAAAAACTTTTGCCCAATCCGTTGTCGCCAGTAATTAAATTCAGTCGATCAGCAAATTCCAGCTCAATATTGGCCGGGCCGACATTGGTGATTTTTAATTGTTTGAGCACTTGCTGGCTCCTTCTGTGCTAGCGCCGCTAACAACACTTAGAGCGGCTAACAAAACCCTCCTGGCGTCGTTGCGCAGCCTTGCCGTACGATTTGTACTGTCTGCGGCCGCACGCCTAGCCAGGAGCGCTGCGCTGAGTTTTGTTAGCCGCTCTTAGCGAAGTGATCCTGGTTAGGCGTGCAGGCGCAAGGCTGCACAAGAAAATGCCAGGAAGGTTTTTTGCTGATCTTACCCTTCTTGCCCCTGTTGTGGATACGGAATCCCCAACCCCTTCCACCCCTCCGGCCCGAGCTCGTTCACCACTTCGATATTCCGCTCAAAAATCACCGACGGATCAGGAAAGCTTTCCGCCGCGCGGGCGATGCTGCTTTCGCGGATCAGGTGCAGGGTGGGGTAGGGGGAGCGGTTGGTGTAGTTGCTCATGTCGTCCGGCTGGGTGTCGGCAAACTGAAAATCCGGGTGAAAGCTGGCCACTTGCAGCACGCCTTCCAGGCCGAGGGCTTCCGGGGCGGTTTCGGCCAGGTCGAGCAGGTCGTTGAATACGCTGAATTCCGGAAACAAGGTGGGGTGGATCAGCAGGGTGGTGTCAATTTCTTCCGGGTCGGTGTTGGCCAGGCGTTCGAGTTCGCTGTCCAGTTCTTCCAGAAACTGGTCGGTGTGGCGGGCGTGGCTGACCACGTAGCGGATTTGGTTTTTGACGTACACCGCTTTGGCGAATGGGCAGAGGTTGAGGCCGATCACGGCTTTTTCCAGCCAGATGCGGGTGGCGTCGATCACGGTTTGGTCGTCGGGGGTGTGGATGGTGGTCATGGTGGGCTTTCAGGCAAAGCGTTCGGCCAGGCTTTGCAGGTGGAATTCTTCTAGCAGGGTGTTCAGGCGTTCGCGGGCGTTGCCACGGCGTTGGCCGGTGTGGCGGGCGATGATCAGTTCGTTTTTCATCGAGTGTTCCCAGCCCACCAGTTCGGTGACGGTGAGTTGGTAGCCGTGGGCTTCCAGGCGCAGGCAGCGCAGCACATTGGTGAGTTGGCTGCCAAATTCGCGGGTGTGGATGGGGTGGCGGTAGATTTCCGCCATCGGGCTTTTTGCCAGCGCCTGGTTTTTGTGCTGGCGCAGGGTGGCGGCCACTTCGGCCTGGCAGCAGGGGGCCAGCACGATAAAGCGGGCGCGTTTGTCCAGGGCAAAGTTGATGGCGTCGTCGGTGGCGGTGTTGCAGGCGTGCAGGGCGGTGACCACGTCAAAGCGTTCGGGCAGTTCGGCCATGCGCCGGGATTGATCGACCGACATATTCAAAAAGTGCATGCGCGGAAAATCCAGGCGCTGGGCCAGCTCCACCGAGCGGCTGACCAGTTCTTCGCGGGTTTCGATGCCGTAGATATGGCCGATGCCGCGTGATTTGAAGAACAGATCGTACAGGATAAAGCCCAGGTAGGATTTGCCGGCGCCGTGGTCGGCCAGGGTGACGTCGCCGTGGGCGTCCAGCACTTCTTGCAGCAGGGGTTCGATAAATTGATGCAGGTGGTACACCTGCTTGAGCTTGCGCCGGCTGTCCTGGTTGAGCTTGCCATCGCGGGTGAGGATGTGCAGTTCTTTCAACAGCTCGATGGATTGGCCGGGGCGGATGTCGGGGATGGACATGGTGGGTTCCAAAAACATGGACGGGCAGCCCGTGGGCTGCCCGGTAATCTGTCCGCCGCTGAGGCGGCGGGGTGGCACATTTAGAGCGGCTAACAAAACCCTCCTGGCGTTGTTGCACGACCTTGCCGTACTACCTGTACTGTCTACGGTCGTGCGCCTAGCCAGGATCGCTTCGCTGGGTTTTGTTAGCCGCTCTTAGAGATGCGCTGATTGCATCTGAAAAATCGTGTTTGCCAACAGCCAAACCCTGGATTCCCGCCTGCGCGGGAATGACGATTTTCTCAGCGCATCCTAAACAAGTGCAGCAAAGTCACACAAGCACGCGAGTCGCCAGTCACGTTGAAACACAAGCGTTCATGCGCCACGAAGAAGCTCTCGCCGCATGACACCGCGTCATTCCCGCGAAGGCGGGAATCCAGGTGTGTCCACAGCGTACAGCGGTCGAAGCGCCGACCAGTCGGTTCAGATCATGGTGACTGGCGACTAGAAAGCGTTTTCTGAGCGACGCTTAGCGGGTGATCGGCTTGTAGCGGATGCGCTTGGGCTTGGCGCCTTCTTCGCCCAGGCGTTTTTTCTTGTCGGCTTCGTATTCCTGATAGTTGCCGTCAAAGAAGGTCCATTGCGATTCGCCTTCCGCCGCCAGGATGTGGGTGGCGATGCGGTCGAGGAACCAGCGGTCATGGCTGATCACAAACACCGTGCCGGCGAATTCCAGCAGGGCGTCTTCCAGCGCGCGCAGGGTTTCCACGTCCAGGTCGTTGGACGGTTCATCCAGCAGCAGCACATTGCCGCCCTTGAGCAGGGTTTTGGCCAGGTGCAGGCGGCCGCGTTCGCCGCCGGAGAGCATGCCGACTTTCTTTTGCTGGTCGCCGCCCTTGAAGTTGAAGCGGCCCAGATAGGCGCGGCTGGGCATTTCGAACTTGCCGACGGTGAGGATGTCGGCGCCGTTGGCCACGTCTTCAAAGACGGTTTTGTCGCCTTCCAGGCCTTCGCGGCTTTGTTCGACAAAGGCCATTTGCACGGTCTGGCCGATTTTCACCGCGCCGCTGTCCGGCTGCTCTTTGCCGGCAATCATCTTGAACAGGGTGGATTTACCGGCGCCGTTGGGGCCGATGATGCCGACGATGGCGCCCGGCGGGGCCTTGAAGCTGAGATTGTCGATCAGCAGGCGGTCGCCAAAGCCCTTGCTGACGTTCTCGAACTCGATGACTTCGTTGCCCAGACGCTCGGCCACCGGGATGAAGATTTCCTGGGTTTCGTTGCGCTTTTGGTGCTCGAAGCTGGACAGTTCTTCAAAGCGGGCAATCCGCGCCTTGGATTTGGCCTGACGGCCTTTCGGGTTTTGCCGCACCCATTCCAGCTCTTGCTTCATCGCCTTCATGCGGGCCACTTCCGACTTGGCTTCTTGCTCCAGACGGGCTTCTTTTTGCTCCAGCCAGCTGGAGTAATTGCCCTTCCAGGGGATGCCTTCGCCACGGTCGAGCTCCAGAATCCATTCGGCGGCGTTGTCCAGGAAGTAACGATCGTGAGTGACAGCCACCACGGTGCCAGGGAAGCGGCAGAGGAACTGCTCCAGCCATTCCACCGATTCGGCGTCCAGGTGGTTGGTCGGTTCGTCCAGCAGCAGCATGTCGGGTTTGGACAGCAGCAGCTTGCACAGCGCCACGCGGCGCTTTTCACCGCCGGACAAGGGGCCGATTTTGGCGTCCCACGGCGGCAGGCGCAGTGCATCGGCAGCCAGCTCCAGTTGGTGTTCCACATTGTCGCCAGCGCCGGCCGAGATGATGGCCTCCAGGCGGGCTTGTTCTTCGGCCAGGGCGTCAAAGTCGGCGTCCGGCTCGGCGTAGGCGGCGTAGACTTCTTCCAGGCGTTTTTGCGCGCCCATCACCTCGCCCATGCCGCTTTCCACTTCTTCGCGCACGGTTTTTTCCGGGTCGAGCTGCGGCTCCTGCGGCAGGTAGCCGATGTTCAGGTTGGGCTGCCATTGCACTTCGCCGTCGTATTCTTTTTCGACGCCGGCCATGATTTTCAGCACGGTGGATTTACCGGCGCCGTTCAGGCCCAACAGGCCAATCTTGGCGCCGGGGAAGAACGACAGCGAGATGTTTTTGATGATCTGGCGCTTGGGCGGCACAATTTTGCTCACCCGCAGCATGGACATTACGTATTGGGCCATGGTGTGGTCTGGAATCCGTTGGTGTGTAAAGGCGCCGGGGTGAACGCGCGGGCGCGTTCGGCGCGAAACCGCGCGAGGGCGCGGCCGGTAAACCGCAAGTGTAGCAAAGCCCCGGCCGGCTGGCATCGGGGCACGGTGCATGGCGCGCGGATTGGCCTGAATTTGTCCTCCCGGCAGCGCAGCCTGAGGCCAGGAGATGGCGCGACAGGCCCGTGAACACGCGGCGCGGGCTTTCAGTGGACACGTTTTTGATTTATAACGGCACGGCTCTTCTTTATGATTGGCCTTTTGACGGCCGGGCCGCGTGTCGGCACAGGAAACCCGTGCTCTTACTAGACCCTTTTACCTTATTTATCAGCAATGCCTTGCTGCACCTGGCCCTGATGCTGGCGCTGGCCATCATCAGCCGGCTGGCGCCCGACATCCTGGCTATCCGCTTGTGGATGCGCGGCCATGGCTTGATGGCGCTGGCCGTTGCGCTGATGGCGGTGATGGCGCTGCTGTCGCCCGAGGCCAGACCGCCGCTCAAGCTGTTGATTGGCGGATTATTGATGTCAGCGCTGTTGCTGATGCTGGCCGGGCTGCGTCATTTTTTTGGCCTGCGCCCTTTGCCGCTGGCCTTGCGTGTGGGCTATGTGCTGGCCCTGCTTGGCCTGGCTGGCCTGATGCAATGGTCGCCGGAGGTGCCACTGGCTGGTGTATGGCAGGCCAGCGTCTTGATGGTTCTGCTTCTGGGGTGTGTCCATGTGTTGTGGCGGCAGCGCGGCCACTTGCGGCCCATTGTCCTGCTGGCCTGTCTGGCCTCACTGGGGGGCATGACCCTGGGCCTGTGTGGCCGGCTAAGCCTGCTGGTGTACAGTATTTTCCTGGGTGAGCAAGGTCTGCAGTGGCGGCAATTGTCTGATGTGCTGGGTTTGATGGTGGCGATGATTGGCGGCATCAGCATGGCCATGAGCTTTTGGTTGCTGATTTCTGATCGCATGCTGCACACCCTGCGCCGCATGGCCGAAGAAGACCCGCTTACCGGCGTGCTCAACCGCCGGGGTTTTCAGCGCGCCACTGCGCGCATGCTGGCCAATCAACCGGGTCGGGTGGCGGTGCTGATGCTGGATGTGGATCACTTCAAGCGCATCAACGACAACTATGGCCATGCGGCGGGCGATCAGGTGTTGCGTTGCATGGGCGATGCGCTGCGCGATGCATTGCTCGCCAGCGATATCTTTGCCCGGCTGGGCGGCGAGGAATTTTGTGTGGTGCTGGGCGAGCTTGACGAGCGCAATGCCGAGGCGATTGGCGAGCGCATCCGCCAGCGTTTTCAGCGTAAAACCGGCCTGCTTAGTCAGGCAGAAGGCTGCACGCTGAGCATCGGCATGGCCATGGGCACGCCACCGGTTGATTCATTGGCTGAGCTGATGGCGCGCGCGGATCTGGCGCTTTACCACAGCAAGGCCGAAGGCCGTGACCAACTGAGCGTATACGCCGACGGCTGAGTGCCAGGAACGGCTCACACCAATCATTACTGGCGTGATTGCCGTGAGTGCGCAGGTGTTGCGAGCCGTAGGCGAGAGGGCGCAGCCCGGCATAACGCCCCGATGGCGCGCTGCAGCCTAAAGCAGGGATGGCATAGAGACTACGCCAGCCAGGCAGAAGCCCGCCGGGATGTGGCGGACGGCACTGCCTGCTGACGTTTTACCAGCAGAAACGCTTGAACTCGGCGCTGGGCAATTGAGCCCGGCCGAGTTTGCACGACAAAGCCCGCTCAAGCCTGCGCCTGTGCAGGCTTGAGCGGCTGACTCCCTCAGAACAAAATTATCTGTCGCCCAAAGCGGCAGCACTCAATCCCAGCTCAACGCCCCACCGCTCTGGTATTCCGTCACTCGCGTCTCAAAGAAATTCTTTTCTTTCTTCAAGTCGATCATTTCGCTCATCCACGGGAAGGGATTATTGGCGCCGGGGAAGAGTTCCGGCAGGCCGATCTGGGTCATGCGGCGGTTGCAGATAAAGCGCAGGTATTCTTTGAACATCGGCGCGTTCAGGCCCAGCACGCCGCGCGGCATGGTGTCTTCGGCGTAGGCGTATTCCAGATCGACGGCGTGGCGGAACAGCTCGGTGATTTCGGCGGCGAAGCTGTCGGTCCACAGTTGCGGGTTTTCCAGCTTGATGGTGTTGATCAGGTCGATGCCGAAATTGCAGTGCATGGATTCGTCGCGCAGGATGTACTGGTATTGCTCGGCGGCGCCGGTCATTTTGTTCTGGCGGCCCAGGGCGAGGATTTGCACAAAGCCGACGTAGAAGAACAGGCCTTCCATGATGCAGGCAAACACGATCAGCGATTTGAGCAGCTGTTGGTCGGTTTCCAGCGTGCCGGTCTTGAATTCCGGGTTGGTCAGCGCGTCGATGAACGGAATCAGAAATTCATCTTTGTTACGGATGGACTGGATTTCGTGGTAGGCGTTGAACACTTCGCTTTCGTCCAGGCCCAGGCTTTCCACGATGTATTGATAGGCGTGGGTGTGGATGGCTTCTTCAAATGCCTGGCGCAGCAGAAACTGGCGGCATTCCGGCGCGGTGATCTGGCGGTAGGTGCCCAGCACGATATTGTTGGCGGCCAGGCTGTCGGCGGTGACAAAAAAGCCCAGGTTGCGGGTGACAATGCGGCGCTCGTCGTCGGTCAGGCCGTTGGGGCTTTTCCACAGTTCGATGTCGCGCTGCATATTCACTTCTTGCGGCATCCAGTGGTTGGCGCAGGTGGCCAGGTATTTTTCCCAGGCCCATTTGTATTTGAACGGCACCAGCTGGTTCACGTCGGTTTGGCCGTTGATGATGCGCTTGTCCACGGCGTTCACCCGGCCTGTGCCGTGGGCGGTTAATCCGTTGGGGGTGGCGGTGGCGGAGGTGGCGAAAGCGTCATCAAAGCGCAGGTTCATGGTGGGTGTGGCTCCAGGTAGGTCAGTCAGTACAATCGGTGAATTCAGGCAGGGCCGTGGCAACGTAGAAAATCATCCAGGCGTCTGGATTCCCGCCTGCGCGGGAATGACGATTTTTTTGGCGTGTCTGAGCGGCTCTTTACGGTATAGGCCAATGGGGCAGCAGGCTGGGGTCAACCTGCTGGCCGATTGGCGGCGCGCTGGTTGGGCGCGCCAGCCTGCCGGCGTGGGCCGGCAGGCGGGGTGGATTACTGGCAGGCTTCGCAATCCGGGTTGTCGATGCTGCAGAACTTGGCGTCGGTGGCCGGCAGGGCTTCTTCCTGCGGGGCGGCGGCCTGGGCCGGGGCGGCCACGCCGCCGGCCACTGGCACGGCGTTCAGTTCGCCGCCGCGACCGGTGGATTTCTCGGCGCTGGAGGCGGACAGGGTGCGCAGGTAGTAGGTGGTTTTCAGGCCACGCACCCAGGCGTGCTTGTACAGCTCGTCCAGCTTTTTGCCCGAGGCGCCGGCCATGTACAGGTTCAGGCTTTGCGCTTGGTCAATCCACTTTTGCCGGCGGCTGGCGGCTTCCACCAGCCAGCGCGGGTCGATTTCAAAGGCGGTGGCGTAGATGTCGCGCAGCTCGGCCGGGATGCGGTCGATGCGGCTGACGTTGCCTTCAAAGTATTTCAGGTCGGCAATCATCACTTCATCCCACAGGCCGGCGGCCTTGAGGTCGCGCACCAGGTAGTCGTTGACCACGGTGAACTCGCCCGACAAATTGGATTTGACGAACAGGTTCTGGTAGTTCGGCTCGATGCTGGCCGACACGCCAATGATGTTGGCGATGGTGGCGGTGGGGGCGATGGCCACGCAGTTGGAGTTGCGCATGCCGTGGGTGGCAATGCGGCTGCGCAGCGCCGGCCAGTCCATGCTTTCCGAGCGGTCCACGTCCAGATAGCCACCGCGCTCGGCCGCCAGCAGGTCGATGCTGTCTTGCGGCAGGATGCCGCGATCCCACAGGCTGCCCTTGTACGACGGGTAGCGGCCGCGTTCTTCGGCCAGCTCGGTGGACGCCCAGTAAGCCTGATAGCACACCGCTTCCATCGAACGGTCGGCAAATTCCACGGCGGCCGGCGAGGCGTAGGGGATGCGCAGGGTGTGCAGGCAATCCTGGAAGCCCATCACGCCCATGCCCACCGGACGGTGTTTCAGGTTGGCGTTGCGGGCTTTTTTCACCGGGTAGAAGTTGATGTCGATGACGTTGTCCAGCATGCGCATGGCGGTGCGCACGGTGCGGGCCAGTTTGTTCTGGTCCAGCTGGCCGTTGTGCAGGTGGTTCACCAGGTTCACCGAGCCCAGATTGCACACGGCAATCTCGTTGTCGTTGGTGTTCAGGGTGATTTCCGTACACAGGTTGGAGCTGTGCACCACGCCGACGTGTTGCTGCGGGCTGCGGATATTGCACGGGTCCTTGAAGGTGATCCACGGGTGGCCGGTTTCAAACAGCATGGTGAGGATCTTGCGCCACAGGCTCAGCGCCGGGAGCTTTTTGGCCACGCGCAGCTCGCCGCGCTCGGCCTGGGCTTCGTAGCGCACATAGGCTTCTTCAAAGGCGCGGCCGTACAGGTCGTGCAGGTCGGGCACTTCGGACGGCGAGAACAGCGTCCAGTCGCCGCCTTCCATCACCCGCTTCATGAACAGGTCAGGAATCCAGTTGGCGGTGTTCATGTCGTGCGTGCGACGGCGGTCGTCGCCGGTGTTCTTGCGCAGCTCGAGGAATTCTTCGATGTCGGCGTGCCAGGTTTCCAGGTAGGCGCACACTGCGCCCTTGCGCTTGCCGCCTTGATTGACTGCTACCGCCGTGTCATTCACCACCTTCAGGAAGGGCACCACGCCTTGCGATTTGCCATTGGTGCCTTTGATGTGGCTGCCCATGGCGCGCACCGGGGTCCAGTCATTGCCCAGGCCGCCGGCAAATTTGGACAGCAGGGCGTTTTCCTTGATGCCTTCGTAAATGCCGTCCAGGTCATCGGCGATAGTGGTCAGGTAGCACGACGACAGCTGGCTGCGGCGGGTGCCGGCGTTGAACAGCGTCGGGGTGGACGACATGAAATCAAAAGTGGACAGCACATTGTAAAACTCAATCGCGCGCGCTTCGCGGTCGATTTCGTTCAGCGCCAGGCCCATGGCCACGCGCATGTAAAACGCCTGCGGCAGCTCGATGCGCTGGCTGTCGATGTGCAAAAAGTAGCGGTCGTACAGGGTTTGCAGGCCCAGGTAGCCAAACTGGGTGTCGCGGCTGGCCACCAGCGCGCGGCCCAGGCGCTCCAGGTCAAATTCGCCCAGTTTTTCGTCCAGCAACTCAGCGGCAACGCCGCGCTTGATATAGCCGGGGAAGTATTCGGCGTAACGCTCGGCCATGTCTTCCTGGCTGACGGCTTCGCCGAGGATTTCCAGGCGGATGCTGTTGAGCAGCAGGCGCGAGGTGACCAGATTGTAAGACGGGTCTTTTTCGATCATGGCGCGGGCGGCCATGATGGCGGATTTGTTGACTTCGTCTTCAGCCACGCCGTCGTACAGGTTTTTCAGGGTTTCCGACAGGATGTGTTCGGCGTCGGTGTCGGCTTCCAGGCCGGCGCAGGCGGATTTGATCAGCGCCTTGAGCGCCGCCACGTCCAGCAGCTGGCGCTCGCCGTTGGCTTTCACCACATTGATCACATGGGCGACGTCGGCTTCGCCGCGCAGGGCGCGCTGGCGCGAGCGTTCTTCCCGGTACAGCACATAGGCGCGGGCCACATCGTGTTCGCCCGAGCGCATCAGCGCCAGTTCCACCTGATCCTGGATTTCTTCGATGTGGATGGCGCCGCCTTCCGGCTTGCGACGCATCAGCGCGCTGACCACTTGTTCGGTCAGGTGCGCCACCTGGTCGCGGATGCGCGCCGACGTGGCGCCCTGGCTGCCGGCCACGGCCAAAAAGGCCTTGCTCATGGCGACAGAGATTTTGCCCGGCTCAAAAGCCACCACGCTGCCATTGCGGCGGATGGTCTTGAAGTTGGCGTAAACAGAGTCAGGGGCCGGCGCGTCGCTGGTGCTGTACATGGGTGGAGAATTCCTTCGTGTGATTCATCAATGGCACAGCCTGCCGCCCACCTGTGGATAACCATGTGGAAGACATGTGTGCACCTTGTGTGTAACCACAAGATATAGTTGTTGCGAGGGTTGGATAGCCACAAATGCTAGTGGTTAGTCGGGCGTTCGACAAGAATTGACAGCCGGCAAAAAATGCGGTTTTGCCCCACGCTGGCAAGCATGGCCGGACGGCAAATCCAGCACTGGCAAGGACTTGCGTGCGCCTGCTATGCGCCCGGTATAAAATGCGTCCGATGCAGAATGTCGCAATCCTGAAACACAAGATGTGGTTTTCTTGCGACCCGACAGACACAAGCCACTGTTGGCGCCAAGCGGCCGGTGATGAATCGACCGTCCAGGTTAGGTCAGTGCAGCGGGCTGTGGATCACCTCGTGTACTTTACCGGCCTGCGGATGGGGTGAGCGTTACTCTCCACACCCTCCTGGTGTTGTTCGGTTTGGCCATATTTCTTGTTCAGCCTGCCGCCGCGCGTCTGGCTGGTGGCACAGTGCTCAGTGTGGTAAGTCGCGCTTAGCGGCTCAACAGCCAATTAATCCCGCCGCCGCCCAGCATCAACCACAGCCACAGCGCGCCGGCCAGCGCCAGCGGCCGCCAGCCGGCGGCGCGCAGCATGGCCGGGCGAATATCCAGCCCCAGCGCGGCCATGGCGGCGGCCAGCAGCCAGGCGTCCGCCTGCCATAACAGCTGGCGCAGCGCCTCGGGCAGCCAGCCGCTGCCGGCCAGCGCGGCGGCGGCGACAAAACCCAGCACAAACCACGGTCGGGGCGGGCGCGGCGTTGGCGCGCCATCGGCGCTCAGTTGCCCGCTGCGACGCCAGGCGTGCGCCAGCCACAGCAAAAACGGCGCAAGCAACAACACCCGCAGCATTTTGGCCACCACCGCGCTGGCGGCGGCCTCGGCGCCCACCGCCTGGCCGGCCGCCACCACATGCGCCACTTCGTGCAAGGTGGAGCCAGCCAGCACGCCATAGGCGCGCTCGCTCAGGCCCAGCGGCGCCAAGCAGTGATACAGCCAGGGGTAGAGCACCATGGCCGCCGCGCCAAACAGCGTCACCCCGGCCACCGCCACGCCAGCGCGCTGGGCGTCGGCGCGCACCACCGGCTGGGTGGCCAACACCGCTGCCGCGCCGCAAATGGCGCTGCCCGCGCCAATCAGCGTGCGGGTGGGCGCATCCAGCCGTAGGCGGCGGCCCAGCCATTGCGCCAGGGCAAAGGTGCTGACCAACACCGCCGCGTCGATCACCCACACCCGCACGCCCAGCCCGGCAATGTCCGCCAGCGTCAGCCGCAAACCAAACAGCGCCACCCCCAGCCGCAACAGTGGGCCCTTGGCCAGGTTCAGGCCAGGCTGCCAGCCAGGGCGGCGCACGCCGGCCAGCGCCATGCCCAGCAACATCGCCAGCATCAAGGCCGACACCCCATGCGCGGCCAGCCACGGCACCGGCGCCAAGCACAGTGCCACGCCCCCCAGCAGCAGGGCAATCAGCAAGCCGGCGCGACCGGCAATCCAGGCAAACATGGCGACATCCTCGCAAACAGTGACAGCCATGCAGCCTACGCGGGCGCAGTCAATTGATAAAACAGATAATATAGATAGAATTAATTGGTATAACTGATCAATGGCGGCGCCACGCCGCGCCCACCGTGGAGCCCCGCATGCCCCTGCGCCTGACCCTGCGCGAACTGGAAGTCTTTGTCGCCATCGCCGAACAACACTCCGTCACCCGCGCCGCCCGCGCGGTGGCGCTGTCGCAATCGGCGGCCAGCCAGGCGCTGGCCCAGCTGGAAAGCGCGGTGGGGGTGAGTTTGTTTGACCGGGTGGGGCGCGGCTTGCAGCTGAACGCCCACGGCCGCGCCGCCTTGCCGCGCGCCCGCGCCCTGCTGGACGACGCGCAAGCCCTGCAAGACGCGCTGCTGGGCGGCGCGCTGTCGCTGCGGCTGGGCGCCAGCACCACCATCGCCAATTACCTGCTGCCGCAACGCCTGGCGGCGCTGCGCCGCCAGCAACCGGATTGCCGGCTGAGCCTGCACGTGGCCAACACCCGCGACATCGTCGCCGCCGTGCTGGCCTGCACCGTGGATTTTGGCCTGGTGGAAGGGCCATGCCAGCACCCGGAACTGGAAGTCATCCCCTGGCTGGACGATGAACTGACGCTGATCGCCGCCCCCGACCACCCGCTGGCCCACCGCCCGCTCAGCGCCGCCGAACTGGCCGACGCCCCCTGGCTGCTGCGCGAACCCGGCTCCGGCACCCGCGAAGCGGTGGAGCGCGCCCTGCTGCCCAGCCTGGGCCGCTTGCGAGTGGAAATGGAGCTGGGCGACTCCGAAGCCATCAAACGCGCCGTCGCCGCCGGCCTGGGCGTCAGCTGCCTGTCACGCCGCGTCGCCGCCGAACTGCTGACCAGCGGCGCGCTGGTGGAACTGCGCGCCGACCTGCCGGTGTTGACGCGCACGCTATGGCGGATTCATCGGCGGGATAGACCGCCGGGGGCGGGGTTGCTGGGGGTGTTGACGGGATGAGGTGCCAGCATGAGAAAATACAGGCGGTCTCAAACACCAAGTGCAACAGAGTCAATGTTTAACCGCATGCCGTGATTCAATCACAGCGTCCAAATGTTCAGCAAATACTTCAATCGGCATCTTGAACCCCAGCACCGCACGCGGCCGGGTGTTGAGCCGGTGTGCGATGGCGTCAAGCTCTTCCTGACTATGCACCGACAGGTCCGTTCCCTTGGGTAAATACTCGCGGATCAAGCCATTGGCGTTTTCATTGCTGCCGCGCTGCCAAGGGCTGTGTGGGTCAGCAAAGTACACCCGAACGCCCGTGCGCTCGGTCAGCTCTTTGTGCCGGCTCATCTCTCTGCCCTGATCATACGTCAGGGTTTGCCGCAATGACGGCTCCGGAATGCGGTTGAGCATGGCCGTCAGCGCCTCCAGCGCCGAGGCTGCGCTGGCGTCTGGCATCTTGGCCAACATCACCAGCCGGCTGGTGCGCTCGACCAGCGTGGCAACGGCAGAGCGGTTGCCGGCGCCCTTGATCAGATCCGCCTCCCAGTGTCCGGGAACCAGGCGGCCCTCTACCTCAGGCGGGCGCTCGTGAATGCTGACCATATCCGGCAGGCGGCCGCGCCGGTCTTCGCCCTGGCTGCGTTTGCGCCGGCCGTCATGGCCCTGGCGCAGGCAGCGGATCAGGTCTTTGCGCAGCTCACCGCGCGGCGTGGCGTAGATAGTGGCGTAAATGGTTTCGTGTGACACGTGATAGTTTGGATCGTCAGGATAGC
>ERZ650307.746-NODE-746-length-18435-cov-7.506692_pt1 | contig 18435 bp, 18 predicted proteins | sample MGYA00376243_ERZ650307 | MGnify/ENA primary metagenome ERZ650307 (study PRJEB26733, sample SAMN07839242) | wastewater metagenome | biome: urban; feature: artificial channel; material: waste water | place: USA: North Carolina | collected 2016-03-31 ... | reverse complement strand
CCACAAGCCGTCTGAAACGTTGGGTTTGGCAACCCAACCTACGCCGTTGCAAAATATAGTTTTGTGTCACTTTTTCTTGCATTTCATATACCCATTGCCTATTCAAAGACCATCATTGCATGATATGGGAAAGGCCGTCTGAAAACGCTTTCAGACGGCCTTTCCCATTATTCAAGCACCTATACAAAATCCATCAGCGGCGCGCGAGCACGGCGGTGTTGAGATAATTGCGCACACCTTGGGCAATGGCTGCCGCACTTTGTTGGCGGAATGAGCTGCTGGCCAAAAGCCTCTCTTCGGTGGGGTTGGACAAAAAGGCGGTTTCCACCAAAATCGATGGAATATCCGGCGCGCGCAACACGGCAAAGTTGGCTTGATCCACATGGCCTTTGTGCAGCTTGTTGAGCTTGCCCAATTCGTCGAGCACGCGGCGGCCGAGCACGAGGCTGTCTTTGATGGTGGCGGTTTGGGTCATGTCGAGAATGGCGTTGTCCACATTTTTATTGCCCACTTTTTGCACGCCGCCGATTAAGTCGGCGCTGTTTTGCGTTTGCGCCAAAAAGCGGGCGGCGGCGCTGCTGGCGCCTTTGGTGCTGAGCGCATACACGCCGGTGCCGCGCGCGCTCGGGCTGGTGAAGGCATCGGCGTGTATCGACACAAATAAATCGGCTTTGAGGCTGCGGGCCTTGGCCACGCGCACGCCCAGCGGGATAAACACATCTTCGTTGCGGGTCATGTATGTGCGGTAGCCCATGGCATCGAGGCGTTTTTTGGTTTCGCGGGCGATGGCGAGCACCACGTCTTTTTCGCGCAGGCCGCTGGGGCCGATGGCGCCCGGGTCTTCACCGCCGTGGCCGGGGTCGAGCACGATAATCGGCTTGCGGCTGCTGCCGCGCGGGCTGGTGGGCGGCGGGGTGTCGATAATGGCGGGCTGGCGCTCTTTCACCGGCGGCACGCTGCCACTGCCGGTGCCGTCGCTGCGGATGCGGCCTTGGGAATAATCGTTGAGCAGCGCCATCAGCGGGTCGTTGGCTTCTGCCGCCAAGGCCGTGGCGCTGGAGGGGTAAAGATCCACCACCAGGCGGTTGCGGAAATTGGCCACCGGCGCGAGCGTAAACACTTGTGGATTCACCGCCTGCTTCAGATCGATCACCACGCGCACGGTGGTGGCGGTGTTTTGGCCCACGCGGATGTTGGCGATATAGGGATCGTTTTGCTGCACTTTGCTGCTGATGGTTTGCAGCACATTATTGAGCGTGGCGCCCTCGATATCCACCACCAGCCGGGCGGGGTTGTCGAGCGTGAAATGTTTGTATTTCATGGCGCTCGATGCTTCAAGGGTGATGCGGGTGTAGGCGCTGGCAGGCCAGATGCGCACGGCCACGAATTGCGGTGCGGCGGCGGCCTTGGCCAGCGCGGCCAGCGGGGTGACGGTGAAAAGCAGGCCGGTGGCGGCGCTGCGGACAATTTGACGGCGGGTTAATTTTTGAACCATGCTTCTAAACTTTTCTGACCGGTTTCAGTGTGGGCATTCAAGGTGGCGCGGCGGCCGGTTTCGGTGTGGCCCAGGTGGATGTCGATATCGGGCGGCGGCGCAAAGCCCTCGCCCAGCTGCGGCCATTCAATCAGGCAGATGCTGTGCCCGTCGGCCAAATCGTCTAAGCCGGCATCGTCCCATTCTTCGGGGGCGGTGAATCGGTAAAGATCGAAATGGTGCAGAGTGAATGCGGGCAGCGGGTAAGATTCCACAATGGCATAAGTGGGGCTTTTTACCGCGCCGCCGTAGCCCAGGCCGCGCAACAGGCCGCGTGTGAAGGTGGTTTTGCCGGCACCCAAATCGCCTTGCAGATAAACCACCAGCGGCGCAGAGAGCGTGGCCGCCCAGCTGCCGCCCCATTGCAGGGTGGCTTCTTCATCGGGCAAAAAGCGGAAAAAAGGCGCGCTCGGGCTCATGCATCACCTGAAAAAACAATAAATGCCGATTATGCTTTAATTCAAAGGCTTTGCAAACCTTATTGATTGCTAAATTTGATTAAAGTTTCAGGCGGTAGAAACGTTTGCAAGGCGGGAATCGGTGTACAATCGCCGGATATTCGTTTAAAAGCATTCAGACGGCATGCTCTGCATCGGCCTGCTTTTTTGAATGGAAATAATAACGATGCCGTCTGAAAAAGTTCAGACGGCCTTTAATGGTTTTGGATAAAGTCAACAATATGAGCAACAACAAACAACGCCCCATCGGCGTGTTCGATTCGGGGGTGGGCGGGCTCACCAATGTGCGCGCGCTGATGGAGCGGCTGCCGATGGAAAATATCGTGTATTTCGGCGATACCGCCCGTGTGCCTTACGGGGTGAAATCGCGCGCCACCATTGAAACCTTCACCGCCCAAATCGTTGAATTTCTGCTGCAAAACGATGTGAAGGCGCTGGTGATTGCCTGCAACACCATTGCCGCCGTGGCCGGCCAGAAAGTGCGCGCGATGGCGGGCAATATGCCGGTGCTCGACGTGATCACCGCCGGCGCCGAAGCGGCGCTTGCCACCACGCGCACCAACCATATCGGCGTGATGGCCACCAGCACCACGGTAAACAGCAATGCTTATGCCCGCGCCATCCACAGCCGCAACCCCGATGTGCGTGTGCAATCGCAGGCCTGCCCGCTGCTGGTGCCGCTGGTGGAAGAGGGCTGGCTCGATCACGAAGTTACCCGCCTCACCGCGCGCGAATACCTCAAGCCCTTGTTGGCCGACGATATCGACACCTTGGTGCTCGGCTGTACGCATTATCCGCTGCTCAAGCCTTTGCTGAAAGCAGAAGCGCCCGGCATCACGCTGGTGGATTCGGCGCTTACCACCGCCGAGGCGGCGGCGCAGGCTTTGGCCGCGGCCGATTTGCTCAACAGCGGCAACGGCAGCGCTGATTACCGCTTTTATGTGAGCGATATTCCGCTGCGTTTCCGCACCATAGGCGAGCGCTTTCTCGGCCGCAGCATGGAACAGATTGAAATGGTGTCGTTGGGTTGAGCACCACTTTCAGAAGGCCTCAAACAATATCCGCTTGAAATAAAAAAGGTTTGCGGCACACAATAGCCGCCTCACTCAATGATACTGCCAAGCTTATGGAGCAACTGGAATTTTTCAGCATCCCCAGCCCCTGCATCGGCGTGTGTGCAGCCAACAGCAAGGGCTATTGCAAAGGCTGCCTGCGCAGCCGCGAAGAGCGCTTGTATTGGCTGAAGATGAACGATGCGCAAAAGCAGCAAGTGCTGCGGCTGGTGGGCTTGCGCCGCCAGAAAATCCAGCGGCTGGCGTGGGAGCGGGGGCAGGCGCGGGTGGAATTGCCCGAGCAGATGGGGTTTGAGTTTTAGTTTGATTTTTTATTGATAAGGCCGTCTGAAAATGTTTTCAGACGGCCTTGCTGCTTGATGGCATTTATTCTGCGTTTTGCCGATACCATTCAACAAACGCGGCCGGTTTCACAAAGCCCAGCAGCGCTTCGCTGCGGCGGCCGTCGGCATGCAGCACAAACACGCCGGGCGGGCCGAACAGGCCGTATTCTTTCAGCAAGGCTTGTTGCTCGGGCGTGTTGGCGGTGACGTCGATTTGAAAGAAGCGGTTCATGTCCACCGCATCATGCACTTCGGGCTGGTTGAGCGTGTAGGCGGCCATTTCTTTGCACGAAATGCACCAGTCGGCATAAAAATCGAGCAGCACCGGCCGGCTTGGGTCTGCCGCCAAAGCGGCCTGCATGGCGGCTTTCAATTCGTCCACATCGGTATAGACATGGCCGTGGCTGCCGGCTTCGGCCATCGCGGCCGGCGGCGTGAGGGTGAGAAAGCGGTGCAGCGTAGTGGTTTGCTGTTGGCTGCTCTGCCAGGCAAACCATGCGCCGCCCAGCAGCAGCGCCGTGCCCAAAAAGAGGCACACGCTTTTCAAGCGGCCGGCCGTTTTCGGCGCTTGAGCAAGCAACAGGCCGGCGGGCACCAACATCAGCAGCGTGTAGAGTGCCACCACCAGCAAATAGGGCAGAAAAGGCGTGGCCAAATACACCGCCACCGCCAAGAGCACAAAGCCGAAAGCATATTTGATGCCGTTCATCCACACACCGGCTTTGGGCAGAATATGGCCGCCGAAGGTGCCGATGATAATCAGCGGCAGGCCGGTGCCGAGCGCCAAGGCATAAAGCGCCAAGCCGCCGAGCGCGGCATCGCCGGTTTGGCCGATATAGCCCAATGCAAAAGCCAAAGGCGGCGCCACGCAAGGGCCGATAATCAGCGCCGAGAGCATGCCCATCACAAACACCGAGGCGATTTTGCCGCCGCTCAATTTATTGCTTTGGTTTTGGAAATAGCTTTGCACGGCGGCGGGCAGCTGGATGCTGAAGAGGCCGAACATCGAGAGCGCAAGCACGACCATCAACGCAGCGGCCGCCAGCACCACCCACGGCTGTTGCAGCCACACGGTGAGCAGCGCGCCGGTAAGGCCGGCTATCACGCCGACCAAAGTGTAAGTGAGCGCCAGCCCCTGCACATACACCATCGAGAGCGCAAATGCGCGCCCTTTGGAAGCGGCTTTGTCGCCCACCACAATGCTCGACACAATCGGAATCAGCGGATACATACAGGCGGTGAAGCTCAGCCCCAAGCCTGCGAGAAAAAACGCCAATAAATTGGCGTTGAGCGTATCCCATGAAAGCTTGAAGCGGCTGCTCTCAGGTGCGCCGTCGGTCGGGCGCGATGCCGGAGCAGGCTGCAAAAAACGCTCTTTAGCGCTGGCGGGTGCTGCATCCGGCGCTTGATAGAGGCCGTTGCCGTCGATATCAAACGTGGTTTCCACCGGCGGATAGCACACGCCCACATCGGCGCAGCCTTGGTAGCTCAGCGTGAGCGTGTAGGGCGGCGGCGCAGGCTGCCGATAAGCCCAGTTGATTTGCGCGGCTTGATGGTAAACCGTTTGTCTGCCGAAAAATTCGTCTTCTTTCATTTCGCCGGGGCTGAATTGCGGCGCGGCAAGCAGCCCGGCAGGAGCGGTGTCGGCCAGCATTTTTGATTGATACATATAATAACCATCGGCAATGGCAAACTGCACGTTGATGCCTTGCTCGGTGGCGTTAACCTGCGGCACAAAAGCCTGCTCGGCCGGCAAGAGCTTCGATGCGTCAATGGCGTGGGCGCTGCCGGCCAGCGCGAAAAAAGCGGCCAGAAAGTAAAAGAGTTTTTTCATATTGTGCAAATCAAAAGTTCAGACGGCCTGAATGAAGGTGTGGTTATAAAGCCTTATTGAGGCGGCGTCAAATGGCAAAAGCGGCATAAAGGGTTGCGTGGGATAAAGGATTATAAGCGCATCGGGCTGCCGTGGCACTTAGCCGAAAGTAGTGCGGCAGCCAAGCATTGCTATGCCGGCAACTGGCCGCCCAAGGTGCGTGTGAGCTGCGCGGCCAGCTTTTTCAACCCGTCCACCAAATGTTGGCGGGTTTTTTCATCGGCTTCCGCTTCAATCAGGCTGGCCGCCACGCCGAAGCGCGCCTGCCCTGCGTGGTCAAACACCGCCGTGCCGAAGCAGTGCATGCCGCGGCGCAGCTGGCCATCGTCGAGTGCATAGCCTTGGCGGCGGCAGCCGGCCAGCTCGTCGGCCAGCTCAGTGTGGCTTTGCACGCTGCGCTCGGTGTAGGGCGGCGGAAATTGCGGCAGCAGCGCCTGCACTTCGGCCGCGCTCAAGGCGCTCAACATCATTTTGCCGGTGGCGGTAAACACCGCCGGCAGCTGCATGCCGATGCGGAAAGTGAAGCCCAACGGCGATTGGCTGTTGCGGCAGGCCAAATACACCACTTGGTCGTTGCTGAGGGTGGAGAGCGTGAGCGTGTAGGGATCAAGCTCGGGCAGGCGGGCGATGGCTTCGTGAAATTCGGCCACAATATCTTGCTGTGCCAAAAAGCCGTTGGCCCAATACATCACATGCGCACCCAGCACAAAATGGCGCTCGTCGGCTTTGCGCAACAGGCCGGCGGCCAGCAGGCTGCCGATGAGGCCGTGCACCGAGCTGCGCGGCAAATCAAGCAATTTGGCGATTTCCGCGCCGCTCAAAGGTGTGGCTTCACGGGCAAGCAAATCGAGAATGCGCACCGCTTTATCAAGGGCTGGCACGGTGGAGGCAGATTTTTCAGACATTTTTATTGACTATTTTTATAAGATGGGGTTACATTTGTTCAGTATTTGAAATTACTGTTCAATATATTGAACAATTAGCAGATTCAGATATTGTACTGAATCTGAGTTAATATTTCATGCGGTGTACAAACCTTTACCTTGTGCGCTGCGTTTATTCCGATTGACCCGATTGAAAGGAAGTGCCATGAGCGATTTGATTACCCGTATGCGTGAGGCTTTGCCCAACGGCGCCAGCGTGATGTGCGACTGGTTTGCCCAAAGTGCCGAAAACGCCACCATCACCGCCGCAGACGGCCGCAAGATTATTGATTTTGCCGGCGGCATCGGCGTGTTGAACACCGGCCACCGCCACCCGAAAGTGGCTGCTGCTGTGGCGGCGCAATTGGAAAAATTCACCCACACCGCTTTTCAGGTAGTGCCGTATGAAAGCTATGTGTTGCTGGCCGAGCGCATCAACAAGCTGGTGCCGATTGGCGGCAAAGTGAAAAGCCAATTCTTCTCCAGCGGCGCCGAGGCGGTGGAAAACGCGGTGAAAATCGCCCGCTCGGCCACGCGCCGCAACGGCGCGATTGCCTTTGGCGGCGCTTTTCACGGCCGCACCATGATGACGCTGGCACTCACCGGCAAGGTGCTGCCTTATCAAGCCGATTTCGGCGCCATGCCGGCCGGTGTGTTTCACGCGCTTTATCCGGCCGACACGCAAAACATCAGCGTGGCCGATGCGGTGAAAAGCATCAAACGCATTTTCAAAAGCGATATCCTGCCCACCGATGTGGCGGCGATTATTTTGGAGCCGGTGCAGGGCGAGGGCGGCTTTAATGTGTGCCCGCCCGAATTTATGCGTGCGGTGCGCGAAATTTGCGATGAACACGGCATTGTGATGATTGCCGACGAAGTGCAGGCCGGCTTCGGCCGCACCGGAAAATTGTTTGCGATGGAGCACTATGATGTGCAGCCCGACATCATCACCATGGCCAAAAGCATGGCCGGCGGCTTTGTGTTGAGCGGCGTGGCCGGCAAGGCGGAAATCATGGATGCGCCGCGCAAAGGCGGCCTCGGCGGCACTTATGCCGGCAACCCGCTGGGCGTGGCGGCGGCGATGGCGGTGCTGGATGTGATTGAAGAAGAAAAGTTGCTCGAGCGTTCGCAAGCTTTGGGCGCGCGGCTCACCGATTTTCTGCGCAATCTGAATGCGCCCGAAATCAGCGAAGTGCGCGGGCTGGGCTCGATGGTGGCGGCGGAATTCGGCGATGATGAAGCGCCCAACGGTGAATTTGCCGCCAAGGTGCAGAAGATCGCCATGCAAAACAACCTGCTGCTGCTCACTTGTGGCGCGCACGGCAATGTGATCCGCTTTTTATACCCGCTCACCATTGAAGATGAGCTGTTCGAGCAAGGCTTGGCGGTGTTGGAAAAAGCCATCGAACAAGCGCGCCAAGCTTGATTCAGACGGCCTCGGAGCCTGTTTGCCATGCAATAAAAATGGTGAACAGGCGCTCAGATTCATTTTAAAAAGGCAGAAGCCATGAAAAGCATAGAGCAATTATTGAATCATGCCGATGTGTCGTTTGAAGCGCTTTCAGACGGCATAGAAGTAACCAATCCGGCCACAGGCGGCACGGTGGCGTTTGTGTGCAAAACCTCGGCCGCAGCGCTCAACGAGTTGATCGGCCGCGCCGCTGCCGCGCAAAAAGCGTGGGCGGCGCAAACCGCGCTGGAGCGGGCCGATATTTTGTGGAACTGGTATCGGCTGCTGAAGGAAAACAAAGAAAACCTCGCCCGCATCATGACCATGGAGCAGGGCAAAAGCCTCACCGAATCGCGCGGTGAAATCGATTATGCCGCAGGCTTTATCCGCTGGTTTGCCGAAGAAGCGCGCCGCATCGACGGCGATATCCTCACCAGCGTGAAACCTTCGCAGAAAATGCTGGTGATCAAGCAGCCGGTGGGCGTTACCGCCGCCATCACGCCGTGGAATTTCCCCGCCGCCATGATCACCCGCAAAGCCGCGCCGGCGCTGGCGGTGGGCTGCGCCATGTTGGTGAAGCCGGCCAGCCAAACGCCGCTGAGCGCTTATGCGCAAGCCGTGCTGGCTTATGAAGCGGGCATTCCTGAAGACTTGTTTGTGATTGTCAACGGCAGCGCCGCCGAAATCAGCGATGTGTTTGCGCAAAACCCGATTATCCGCAAAATCAGCTTCACCGGTTCTACCGAAGTGGGCATCAAGATTTTCCGCAACGGTGCCGACCAAATCAAAAAACTCAGCCTCGAATTGGGGGGCAACGCGCCCTTTATCGTGTTTGACGATGCCGATTTGGATAAAGCGGTGGAAGGCGCGCTGGCAAGCAAATTCCGCAACAGCGGCCAAACCTGTGTGTGCAGCAACCGCGTGTATGTGCAGGCGGGCGTGTATGAAGCGTTTTGCGCGCGCCTGGCCGAAAAAGTGGCCGCGTTCAAGCTGGGCAACGGCCTGGACGAAGGTGTGAACCAAGGGCCGCTGATTGAAGAAAAAGCGGTGCAAAAAGTGGAAGCACATATTGCCGATGCGTTGGCCAAAGGCGCAAGCTGCATCGCCGGCGGACAGCGAAGCAGCTTGGGCGGCACTTTTTTCGAGCCCACGGTGCTGCGTGATGTCACCGCCCAAATGCTGGTGGCGCACGATGAAACCTTCGGCCCTTTGTGCCCCGTGTTTAAGTTTCACAGCGAAGCAGAAGCGGTGGCAGCGGCAAACAACACCGAATTCGGCTTGGCCAGCTATTTCTACACCCAAGATGCCGCCCGCCAATGGCGCGTGGCCGAAGCGCTGGAATACGGCATGGTGGGCATCAACACCGGCTTAATCAGCAACGAAGTAGCACCTTTCGGCGGCGTGAAGCTCAGCGGCTTGGGGCGCGAGGGCAGCAAATACGGCGTGGAAGAATATCTGGAGATGAAATATATGTGTTTGGATGTGGGCTGATTTGATGTTGGTTCAGACGGCCTTTATGGCTATGCAATAAAAGCTTGAGGCCGTCTGAAAATCTATCGGGCGTGATAAGCGCCTGTCTTTAGTCCGGTATTCTTTTCATTTGAAACAGGCCGTCTGAACAAGACTGCATGTTGGCGCGACAGCATTTACCGGAATTTTAACTTTTAATATAAATCAGTGTGTTGCGCTGTTGATGCAACACGCGGGGCTGTTTGTATTCTGCATTTTCAGACGGCCTTGAAAACAAACGGATATAACAAGAAAACGTTGGGATTTCATCAGCAAGATAAATCATCAGCAAGATAAAGGAGCAATAAGATGTCAGACGTATTAAAAGCAGAAAAAATCACCTTTGCCGAAGGGGTGTTTATGATTGTGGGCACCAATATCGGCGCGGGCATTTTGTCGGTGTCGTATGCGGCGCGAAAAGCGGGCTATCTGCCTTTGCTGTTTTGGCTGGTGGTGGTGGGCATCATCACCACCATCACCATGCTTTATGTGGCCGAGGCCACGCTGCGCACCCGCCAGCACGAGCAGCTCAGCGGCCTGGCACGCCGCTATGTGGGCGGCTTCGGCTCGTGGCTGATGTTTGCATCGGTGACGGTGAATGCGCTGGGCGCGCTGATTGCCTATATGAGCGGCAGCGGCGATTTGATGCACGCGCTTTTCGGCATCGATCGGCGTTTGGGCAGCGTGTTGTTTTTTATTCCGGCCGCGCTGATTCTGGTGCTGGGCCTGAAAGCGCTGGGGCGCAGTGAAAAAGTGATTACCTCGCTGATGATTGCCATGCTCGCCGTGCTGATTGGCGCAACTTTGGTGTTTCCCACCACCGATTTCAGCCATTTGCTCGATGGCAACTGGCTTTATATGGTGCCGGTGTTTAACTTGGTGGTGTTTATTTATTGCGCCCAATATATCGTGCCGGAAATGGCGCGCGGCTTGTCGCATGCGCCCAAAAAGCTGCCGCGTGCCATCATTACCGGCATGTTTGTGACTTTTGCGCTGATTGCGTTGGTGCCTTTGTCGGTGATTTCGCTCAACGGCCTCGACCACATCAGCCAAGTGGCCACCATTAGCTGGGGCACGGCGCTGGGTAGCTGGGCGTTTTTCATGGCCAACAGCTTTGCCTTGTGCGCGATGCTCACTTCTTATTGGGGCATGGGCGGCAGCTTTTTGAGCAATATCGCCGACCGCTTCAGCCTGCCCATCGACAGCAAAATGAACGTGCGCTTAGGCGTGGTGGCGTTGGTGGTGATACCGCCCTTTATCTTGGCTTACAGCGGCTTGGTGGGCTTTGTGGATGCGCTTTATTTCGTGGGCGTGTTCAGCGGCGTGGTGCTGAGCATCGTGCCTTATCTGATTGTGCGCGGCGCACGCCGCACCGGCAATAAAACGCCCGAATGGCATTGCCCGGCCTGGATGACGCACCCGCTGATTTATCTCACCATTTTCCTGCTCTACAGCTCGAGCGCGGTGTATGCCGTGTTGGCGAAAATGAGCTTGCTGCCGTCGGGTTGGTAAGGATTGGCAGATTGAAAACAGGCCGTCTGAAAGGTTTCAGACGGCCTGTTTGGTTTGGATAAAAAAGTTTGGATAACAAGCAGATATTATTCGGTTTTCGGCGCCGGGATTTCAAATACTTGGCGCAGGTAAGCCAAAAAGGTGTCGTTGTCGGTCATGGTTTTGCCGGGGCTGTCGGAGAGCTTGGCCACTGATTGGCCGTTGCATTCCACGAGCTTCAACACGATGTTGAGCGGGGTGTGGCCCATGTCGTTGGTGAGGTTGGTGCCGATGCCGAAGCTGGTTTTGAAGCGGCTTTTGAAATATTCGTGCAAGCCCCATGATTTTTCGATGGTGAGGCTGTCGCTGAAGGTGAGCATTTTGGTGCGGCTGTCGATTTTCAGCTTTTTGTAGTGGCGGTAGGCTTTGTCGCCCCAGGCATAAGGGTCGCCGCTGTCGTGGCGCAAGCCGTCGAAGAGTTTGGCGAAATAAAGGTCGAAATCGCGCAAGAAAGCATCCATGCCCACCACATCGGTGAGCGCGATGCCCAAGTCGCCGCGGTATTCGTGTACCCAGGCTTCGAGCGCGGCTTTTTGGAAATCGCGCAAACGCACATCCAGCGCCTGAAAAGCCTGCAAAAATTCGTGCGCCATGGTGCCGATGGGGGTGATGCCGAGCTTTTTGGCCAGGTAAACATTGCTGGTGCCGCGGAAAATATCGGGCACGGCTTCGTGCAGGGTTTTCACCACATGCTCCTGCCAGGCCAGCGTGTAGCGGCGGCGGGTGCCGAAATCGGAAATCAGAAAAGGCGGCTCGCGCGGGTCTTGGCGGCTGTCGAGCGCTTCGAGCAGCGCCACTTTGGCCTCAAGGCGGCGGCGGCCTTCTTTGAGCACTTCGGGGGTTTCGAGGCGGCGGAAATAAAGCTCGTTTACAATTGCCAGCGTGAAAATCTCAAAAAACATCGCCTGAATAATCGGGCCTTCTACTTTGATATTGAGGCGGCCGTGCTCATCGGTGTGCACTTTGATAAAGCGGCGCTTGAGCTGGAATAATTCCAAATAATCCACAAAATCGCTTTTGATAAAGCGCATTTTGCGCAGATAGGCCAATTCATCCTGCGTCAGCTTCAATGCGCACAAAGCATCCAGCTCGCGCTCCAGCTCTTCTTTGATGTCGGCCAGCGGGTAAACGGTTTCGTCGTTGTTGCGGCAGCGGAATTCATACACGCCGTGCGCTTGCGGAAATTGGTGCAGCACCACTTGCAGCATGGTGAATTTGTATAAATCGGTGTCGAGCAGGGAATGGATAATGGGCGTGTGCGACATGATGAGAATGATTCTTGTCGGTTGGTGATGGGCTATTAAACCATGTTTCAGCGCGTTTGGGTATGCGGTGTGACCAAAAGGCGGGGTTTAATCAAGCAGGCCGTCTGAAAGGTTTCAGACGGCCTGCTTGATTTGCTTGTTTACGGCATCTGAAAATGGCAGCGTGCCACGGCAAAAGGTTTACTTTCTTCGGCCTGCCAGGCTTCGACGGCGATGTTGGTGATGCGGCTGCCTTGGCGGGTGAGGATGCAGCGGGCATAAGCAGTATCGGCTTTGGCCGAGCGCAGGTAGTCGAGCGAGAAATCGATCATTTTCGGCAATTCGCTAAGATTTGCCTGTTCGTATAGATAAAGCGCGGCGCAGCTTTCCATAAAGCCGCCGATCAGGCCGCCGTGTAGTGCGGGCAGGAATATGTTGCCGATTAAGTCGGCTCGGTAAGGCAGGGCATAAAGGCGGCCGGCGGCGTCGGTGCCGGCTTGCAGGCCGATAAAGGCGGCATAAGGCATCAGGGCGGCGCTTTTTGCAATAAGTTTGGCATCGGCATGAAAATGGGCGCCGGTGGCAGATGGCGGGGGAAACGGCGCGGGGTTGCTTTGCTGTTGCGCCAAAAAGGCGGCCAGCTGCTGCTTTTCAGCATTTTCCAGCGGCGTGCGCATAAAGGTGGCGGTGCCCAAGGCCACGGGATCGCTTTGGCCTTCTTGATAACACAGCGTGCGCACAAAGGCCACTTGGCCGGCCAAGCGGTAGCAGGTGGATTTAGCCTGCACGGCGCGGTCGGTGAGGGCGGGGTGCATATAGTCGATGCGCATATCGAGCGTGGCAAGCACTTCGTAATCGGGCAGATGCGCGGCCACGGCGCTGGCAGAGGCCACGTCCACCAGCGCGGTGATTACGCCGCCGTGTATGGTGCCCTCAGAGCCTCGGCCGGCCAAGTCGGCGCGGTTGGCCACGCTGAGTACGGGTTGGTCGTGTTCGGTGCACACGGCCTGCAAATCGATGGCGCGGCAATGCGGCAGGCTCAGATAGTGGTCGGATAAATGCCGGTAAACGGCCGGATTTTGCGGCATGACTGCTCCTTTGCAGATTGTTGTTTTGTTGTTGTCTGAGGCCGTCTGAAAGCTTTCAGACGGCCTCGGGCTTATTTTTATCGCCAACCGAAAATAAGTGAAAGCGTTGCTTCGTTACCTTATTTTCAGATTGGATGCGATTCGGTTTCGGCTTCGGTGCCGTCTGAAAGCGGCCACGCTGCGCCGCCGTCTTGGCTGTGGATTTCGATTTCGGCAAAGCCCTCGGCTTGGGTGATGCGCACTAAGCCTTCTTTGGCCAATTCCAAAAGCGCGATAAAGTTCACCACCACCAAAGCCACGCCTTGTTCGGGGCGGAACAATTGGTGAAACAGGCAGCCGCCCTCGCGCAGGCGGCGCAAAATGGCGCTCATCTGCGCGCGCACCGATAGCGCTTCGCGCACTACTTCGTGGCTGCGGGTGTGTTTGGCGCGCGATAAAATCGCCAGCCAGGCTTGGCTGAGGTCGGCAATCTGCACATCGGGCAGGCGCGCTTCCACGGCGATTTCCAGCGGCAGATAGGCCCAAGCGAAATCGCGGCCGGCGCGCGGCAGCGCATCAAGGCCGGCGGCGGCGCGCTTCATCTGCTCATAAGCCAAGAGGCGGCGCACCAATTCGGCGCGCGGGTCGGCGGCTTCGTCTTCTTCGATATTTTCAGGCTGCGGCAGCAACAGCCGCGATTTGATTTCGATGAGCACCGCCGCCATCAAAAGATATTCGGCGGCAAGATCGAATTGGTGCGTGTCCATCTGCGCGATGTAGTGCAGATATTGCTCGGTGATTTTCATCATCGGAATATCGAGCACATCGATATTTTGCTTGCGGATGAGATACAAAAGCAAATCCAGCGGCCCCTGAAAGCTGTGCAACACCACTTTCAAGGCATCGGGCGGGATAAACAAATCTTGCGGCATATCGGTAACGGGCTGGCCGAACACCCACGCCAATGCGTGTTCAGACGGCCTGATTTCGGCACGCTCGGCAGCGGTGCTCATGGCCGGCCGCCGATATGCTCGATGGCCGCTTGCGCACAATGCAGGCCGAATGAAGCCGTTACCAGCATGCTGGCGCCGTAGCCTGCGCACGACAAACCTTGCGGCGCGGCATCGGTTTCGCAGGCCTCGCCGGCTTGCGGCGGGGTGATGTTTTCGGTGGAATACACGCAGGGCACGCGCATTTTCGCTTGGGTGTCGCGCGGGAAACCATAGCGCTTGCGCAAGGTGTAGCGCAGGTTGGCCAATAAAGGGTCGTGGGTGACGCGGCTCAAATCGGCGCTTTGAATCAGCGCCGGGTTTTTCTGGCCGCCCGCGCCGCCGCTGAGCACAAAAGGCTGCTTGTGGCGCACAAAATAATCGGCCATCGCCGCTTTCACGCGCACTTGGTCGATGGCGTCGATCACAAAATCAAAAGGCCGTCTGAAAAGCGCCGGCAGGTTTTCTTCGCTCACAAAATCTTCGATTTCCACCACTTCGCAAGCCGGGTTGATCTGCACAATGCGCTCGTGCAACGCCGCCACTTTGGCCTTGCCGAAATCATCGGTGAGCGCGTGCAACTGGCGGTTGACATTCGATTCGGCAATATTGTCCAAATCAATCAGCGTAAGACGGCCGATGCCCGAGCGCGCCAGCGCTTCCACCGCCCACGAGCCCACGCCGCCCACGCCCACCACGCACACATGCGCCGCGGCAAAACATGCCAAAGCTTCGTTGCCATATAAACGGGCGATGCCGCCGAAGCGGCGGCCGGGGGCGCAAACAGGTGCAGACATAACAAGCCTTGTGATAAATCAAAATTAAATGAAAAAAGGGTGGCAAATCGGCCAACGCGTATTATACTGCAAGCCTGAAACGAATCCCACTTTCACCACACAGGCCGGCAGCCGCCGCCCATTCTGATTCAAGCAATAAGGAGAAAAATATGTACAAACATTTAGTTGTTGCGGTAGACGGCAGCGCCACTGCGCTCAATGCCCTCAAACACGCCGCCGATCTGGCCAGCGCGATCAACGCCAAGCTCACGCTGGTGAACGTGGCCAATCCCGCCGAATATATGGCGCTGGCGCCCGAATTTCTGCAACACGAAAGCTATGAAGCCGCCGCTGTGGCGCAGGGCAACGAAGTGTTGGATTTTGCCGTGAAAACCGCGCAAGACTTAGGCGTGGCCGATGTGCAGAAGCATTTGCTGGTGGCCAACAAAGGCGCGCGCGAAATGGCGCAAGAGCTGGTGGATTATGCCGATGAGCAAGGCGCCAATCTGCTTGTGCTCGGCACACACGGCCGCACCGGCCTGATGCATTTGCTGATGGGCAGCTTTGCCGAAACCGTGATGCGCCAAAGCCATCTGCCGCTGCTGGTAATCCGCAGCGAAGATGAAGATGAATAAGCCCGATTTCGGGCTATGAAAAAAGCAGAGGCCGTCTGAAAGCGATTCAAACGGCCTGTTTTGCTTTTGAACAGCATTCAATGGCGCCTGTTTGATCACGCGATAAGCAGGCCGTCTGAAACCATATTTGTCCGTTTGAATAAAGGATACCGCCATGTTGAGACTCTATTACCTGCCCGGCGCCTGTTCGTTGGTGCCGCACACCGCGCTGGAATGGATCGGTGTGGATTTTGATGCACAAGCCGTCGACCATACCATCATCAAATCGCCCGAATACCTTGCCCTCAACCCCAACGGCCAAGTGCCGCTGCTGCAAGAAGGCAGCTGGACGCTCACGCAAAACGTGGCGATTCTCGATTACCTCAACGATGTTTATCCGCAGGCCAAGCTCTACGGCAGCGGCGATGCACGCGCCGTGGCTTATGCCCGTGAGTGGCTGGCATTTTTAAACGCCGATTTGCACAAAGCCTTCAGCCTGATTTTCGGCGCGGCGCGTTTTTCCGAAGATGAAAGCGTGCAAAACGCTGTGCGCCAGGCTGCCACCGCCCAAGCGCTCACGTTGCTGGCGCGCACCGACCGTGCGCTGGCCGCGCAAGATTATCTGACCGGCGAGCGCACCATTGCCGATGTGTATCTGTATGTGATTTTGCGCTGGGCATATGCGCTCAAGCTCGATTTGAGCGGCATGAGCGCATTGCCGGGCTTTTTCGGGCGCATAGAAGCCGATGCCGGTGTGCAGGCCGCGCTCAAGCAGCAAGGTTTGCTGTGATTGGTTTGAATGCACCAAAACAGGCCGTCTGAAGCTTCAGACGGCCTGTTTGATAAGGTTTGATTTAATCCGCCGATGCTCAGCGAAAGCAGCCGCGCACGGCTTCCAGCCCGCCAAACTGAATGCACACATCGGCCGCAGCCTGAGCTTTAGGCTTGGCGCGATAAGCCACGCCTATGCCGGCGGCGCGCAACATCGGAATATCGTTGGCTCCATCGCCCATGGCCAGCACTTGCTGCGGCTGCAAGCCCAGCATGTGGCGGTGTTGCAGCAATAAATCGGCCTTGGCTTGGGCATCGATAATGCGGCCTGTCAAGCGGCCGGTGAGCACGCCGCCTTCGATTTCCAACACATTGGCAAACGCATAATCCAGCCCCAATTGCTGCTGCAAACGTTCGGTGAAAAAGGTGAAACCGCCCGACACCAACATAAATTTCACATCATGGCGCTTGCATTCGGCCAGCAGATATTCCGCGCCGGGTGAGAGTGAAAGCACGTTGTCATACACATTCTGCAACACCTCTTCAGGCAAACCTTTGAGCAAAGCCACGCGCTGGCGCAGCGACTGTTCGAAATCCAATTCGCCGCGCATCGAGCGTTCGGTAATCTCGGCCACTTCCGCTTTCAAGCCCACCCCGGCGGCAATTTCATCCACACATTCAATGGTAATCAGCGTGGAATCCATATCGCTCACAATCAGCCCCAAATCGGCAAACGATTGGTCGGGCAAGAGCGCATAATCAATCTGCTGGCGTGCCAAAATGGCCTTGGCCGCCTCGGGTAGCACAAATCCTGCCGGCACATCAATGCGCACCACGCGCTCGGAATAAGGGACAAGCTTGGGGAAATCAGACAAATCGCAAGAAGCAATATCAGGGTGTTGCAAAACCAAAACATGCGGCATGATGCGTCTCTTTTCAAGATAAAACAGTAGGATTATAGCGCCAAAGTGAAGAACATGGCCGTCTGAAACAGCAACTTGCATAAGCAAAAACGCTTTTTACACAGCGTAAAAAGCGTTTGGCAAGTTGGCACGCCGACATTGTGCTGCTACGAACCAAAAAGATGCGAATCACTCTGCCGCCGCGGTTCTCGCTGGCGGCTTGATTTTATCAAAAATCACTCTGTTTTGCTTTTGTCTTTGGCCGTTTAATACGGCTATGTCTAAAAAATCCCGAAATTATTCCCAAGCGCTGGATGTTGTGGTTTTTCGCTGTTGCGACTGCCGTAAGAATTTTGAGTGCGCGCCTGAGCGGGTGGTGGATGAGCCGGAGAGGCCGCACCACCCTTTTCGCTATGTGGCGGCTTGCCCTGTGTGTGGTGAGGATGTGGAGCAGGCGCAGTATCAGGTTAATTTGATTAAGGCCTGGTGCAATGCCACGGGGCCGAAGACGGATTCGGGCAAGGCGGCAACGGCTAAGAATTTGGACGGCCACCCAACACCTGAGGAAGCGAAGCGTACACGGTTCAACGCGATGAAGCATGGGCTGAATGCGCGGGTAGCTCAGTATTTCCCGGCCAAGCCGGGCGGCTATGCGGCGTGTGATACCTGTGATATTGAGCGCTCGTTTTGTGCGGCGCAGCCGGCATGCCAGAAGCAGACGCAGCTTTTTATGCTGCATCAGGCGGCGTTTGAGCAGCGAGACCCTAGGCATTTGATACCGATTTATGCGGATATGCAGGCGGGGATTACGGCGATTATGCAGCAGATTCTGCAAACCATTTTGAAAGACGGGGTATCGCTGAAAACGCCTGCGTGGGCGGTGGACGCCGAGGGCAAGGTGGTGATTGCGGAGTATGACGACTTGGCCACGGGGCAGCGGCGCACGATTTATGAGGTGAAGGCGCACCCGTTGCTGCGCTCGTTGCAGGATTTCTTGAGCAAAAACGGTATGTCGTTGGCGGATATGGGTATGACGCCGCGCGTTATCGAGCAGGAAGAAGCGGCGCTGGGCAAATTGGCTCAGGATGGCGAATCGCAGCAATCGTTGCTTGAATATTCGCAGCGGCAGGCGCTGGCTTTGGAGAATCTGGCGGATTTGGCCAAACGGGCGAATGCGAAAAAGCAGCAAGACCCGGTGTTGATTGAATATCAGCAGCAGAATGGGGGTGAACAATGAAAGAAATTGTGCTGGTGGGTTTGTTTATGCTCAGTAAATTGGGCTTTGCTTGGTTGGCTTATTTGGCTGTGTTGAACCCTTTTTATCCCAATTTTGTTTCCAAATAACGATGGAGCCCCTTGCGTATGGAATCGAATGCAA